>PDWI01002533.1_pt1 | contig 27254 bp, 8 predicted proteins | sample 1430891 | NCBI WGS metagenome assembly PDWI01 (sample SAMN01162508, study PRJNA174530) | Oral metagenome, whole genome shotgun sequencing project. | biome: Marine environment; feature: Marine mammal; material: Swab sample of the gingival sulcus; isolation source: swab sample of gingival sulcus... | reverse complement strand
GAAATGCTGATGTAGCTGGTATTCAGACAATGATTGGATTATTTATTAATACATTGCCTGTTAGAGCTCAAGTTGACTTTAAGCAAAATGTATTGACCTGGTTAAAAGACTTTCAGCTCGCTCAATCTGAATTGCAAACATATGAGTATTCTCCATTATTCAAAATTCAACAATGGAGTGAAGTTCCTAATGGAGAGCCTTTATTTAATTCAATATTTGTTTTCGAAAATTATCCTGTTTCTGAATCGTTAGAAGAGAGTGATTCTTCTTTTAAAATATCAAATGTTAATTCCTTTGAACAAACAAATTATCCGATTACAGTTGTTGTATCACCAGGTAAAAAACTTGGACTCGAAATAGCGTATGATACAAAAGAATTTAGTAAAGATAATGTGTCAGAATTATTTCATCGATTTGAATTAGTCTTGAGTAGTTTATTAGATAATGTAAATAATAATATTGAAGACATAAGTTATACTAATAATGATGAGAACTCAAAGCTATTATTAATGTCTTGTGGAGAAAAAAGAGAAATTCCATATCAAGATGTTATTTCATGGTTTAACCAAATAGTTAATAATAAATCAGATCAACTTTCTATTGTAACTAATTCGAAAAGTGTTACTTATAACGAACTGAACGTCTTATCAAATAAATATGCACAGACATTAAAGAAAAATGGAATTGATAGAGGCTTAATAGTTGGTGTCCTAGTAGATCGCTCTGTTGAAATGGTGGCTTCATTATTAGCAGTATTAAAAACTGGTGCAGCTTTTTTACCAATTGATGTTAATTATCCAATAGAAAGAATTAAATATATAGTAGAAAATTCCCAGATGAACCTTCTTATTTTATCGAAAGAAAGAAGTCGTGAAATAGGAAGTGATGTAAATACAATTACTATTGATGAATTAGAAAAAGAAACAATTATAGATGACGATGATAATTTGAAAATAGAATTATCAGGTAGAGATTTATGTTATATAATTTATACATCGGGTTCTACAGGTAAACCTAAAGGGGTTTGTCTAGAGCACAAATCTCTTTGCAATTATGTAAGTTATACAATCAAAGACTTTGATTATTCTGAGCAAGAAAATGTCTTACAATTTGCATCTTTTGGTTTTGATGGAGCTGTAGGTGAAATATTCTCTACAATATTAGCCGGTGGTACTTTATTTATTCCCAGGAGAGAAGTAACTCTTTCTTCTGAAGATTTAGCAAATTACATAAATGAACAAAAAATTACTTTTGCTTATTTGCCACCATCATTTTTATCTGTGGTTAGTCCTGATAAATTTAGTAGTGAATTAAAGATTGCTTCTATTGGTGATAAGTGCCCTAATAGCCTTGCTAAGAAATGGGGAGAAAAATTTTCTTTTTCTAATGGATATGGTCCTACTGAAACGACTATTGGAGCTACATTTTTAAAGTATAATTCAGAATTACCTAGTTTTCCAACAATGCCAATTGGTAAAGGTTTTGGAAATGTTGAAATATTTGTTCTCAATAACAGATTGTTACCTGTATCCATTGGAGTTGTAGGTGAGATTTATATTTCTGGTGAAGGTGTTGGTAGAGGATACTTATTCAATCCTGACGCAACTGCCGAGAAGTTTATTCCAAATCCATTTTCCGATGAGTCAGGAAAGAGAATGTATAAAACCGGTGATTTAGGAAGAATATTACCAGACGGAAATATTGAATTTATAGGTCGCTCTGATTTTCAAGTTAAATTACGCGGATTTAGAATTGAGCTTAACGAAATAGAGGCAGTCTTAAATAAAAATGCTGATATAAGTGATTCTGCAGTAAAAGCAATAAAAGAAGATAATGGTAATGAATATTTAGCGGCTTATATTATTCCAGAAAATAAAGTTGAAGATGTAAAAGAAATTCAAGATTACTTAATTGAAAGATTACCAGAATATATGGTTCCCAAAAGTATAACGGTATTGGAAGAATTTCCGTTAACTCCAAATAGGAAGGTAGATAAAGATAGCTTACCAAATCCGAATGTAATAATAAATACTGTTGAAAAATATATTGCTCCTAATACTACAACGGAAGAAATAATTGCTAATATTTGGGCAGATATTCTTAAAGTAGATAAAGTTAGCAGAAACTCAAATTTCTTTGAACTTGGTGGTCATTCATTACTTGCAACACAGTTAATATCTAGATTAAGAGAAACTTTTAAGAAAGAAATTCCATTCCCAGTAGTTTTTGAATCAAAGGATTTAGAAGAAATATCAAGAAGAATTGATAATCTTAACTATGATGATAGTTTGGAAGGCAATATAATATATAGAGTTGATAGAAATGAAAATCTACCATTATCTTATTCGCAACAAAGACTATGGTTTTTGGATAAATTAAAACCTGGAGATGTATCTTATAATATTCCTACTATTCTAAGGTTGAAAGGAAAAATAAATATTGAGCATTTTGAAGAAGCTTTCAATGCAATAATAAAAAAACATGAAGTTTTACGTACAACCTTTTTAGAAAAGAACGGAAAGCCTTATCAAAATATTTGTGATGAGTTTAAGCTTAACGTAGATGTTGTTGAATCAATAGGGGATTCTATTGAAGAAAAAATTGAAGAAATTAAAAATACCATAAAAGAAAAAGTAGTTGTGCCCTTTAATCTTTCAGAATTACCTTTGATTAAGTGTGAAATATATAAATTATCAGATGATGATATTATATTATTTGTATTAGCTCATCATATTATTTCTGATGGTTGGTCACTCTCAATTATGATTAAAGAGTTTGTAGAAAATTATTCTGCTCTTAACAGAGGTGAAAACTTAACAATATCAGATATGGAAATTCAATTTGCTGATTATGCAAAGTATCAGCAAGATAGTTTTGAATCAAATGAAATTGAAAAACAATTGACTTATTGGAAAGAGCAATTGGATGATGCTCCACCATTGTTAGAACTACCATATGATAAACCTAAACCTAAAGTTCAATCAACAAATTGTGGTAGAGTTAATTTACAAATTGAACAAGAATTAGTAGATAAACTAATAGATGTAACACGATCTGAAAATGCATCATTATTTATGACGATGATGGCTGGTTTTCAATTATTACTTTCAAAATATTCTAATCAAAATGATATAGTTGTTGGAACCCCTATTGCTGGAAGGAACAATGCACAAATTGAGAATCTTATTGGTTTCTTTGTTAATAATCTTGCAATTAGAGGAAGAATAGATGTAAAAGAAAAATTTAGAGATTTCCTATTACAGATAAGAAATACAACTCTTGAAGCCTATGCAAATCAGTCTCTTCCTTTCGATAAATTGGTAGAAGAAATTCAACCAACAAGAGATTTGAGTCATCAACCAATATTCCAAGTGATGTTTGTATTTCAAAATATTTCTTTTCATTCAGATGGTATTAGTGATATCGATATAATTCCTGTTGAAATTGATTCAGATACAACAAGTTATGATTTATCATTAACAATTAGCCAAAATCCAGACGGTATAAATATAGTATTTGAGTTTAACTCTGATCTTTTTGAAAATTCGACAATTGAAAGATTTGCAAAACAATATGAACTATTATTAAAACAAGCGGCTAATAACCCTGATATAGATATTGAAGATATTTCCATTGTTTCTAAAGATGAAAGAAAATTAATTATTGAAGATTGGAATTCTGGAAGTGATCATTTTGAAGTTGAAGAAAATGTTATAGAAAGATTTGAAAAAGTAGTTGAGAAATTTGGAAATGATGAAGCTTTAGTATTTGATAGATTAAAAGATGAAGAAGGAATTACAAAATTAACTTACGAAGAATTTAATAAGAAGGTTAATCAGTTAGCTAAGCACTTAATTAAAAGTGAAGTTACGAGTGAAGATATTGTAGCAATTTTTATGGAAAGAAATATTGATATGATTATATCAATGTTTGCTATCTTAAAATCGGGTGCTGCATTTCTTCCAATTGATCCCTCCTTACCGATTGATAGAATTAAATATATGCTAAACGATTCTGGTTGTAAAACTATTATTCTGAACACTTCTACTCAAGATATTCTTAATGATTTAGAAATAAATGTAGTTAACTTAGATAACGATAATGATGAAATAAATAACCATGATGAATCTAATCCGAATGTGGTTATTAGTTTAGAAAATCTAGCATATATAATTTATACATCCGGATCGACTGGAGTGCCAAAAGGAGTTATGCTTAATCACAAAGGACTGGTGAACTTATCGCAAACTCAGAAAGAAGAATTTAATATATCAAATAACAAGAAAGTAATGCAGTTTTCATCTTTAAGCTTTGATGCTTCTGTATGGGAAACTGTAATGGCATTATTAAATGGAGGAGCATTATATCTAACTACAAAAGAAATCATTTCTTCAGGTTTAGAACTTCATAAATATTTGCATAAAAATGAAATTACAACACTAACATTGCCTCCGTCAGTACTAGCTGTTTTTCCAGATAAAGATTTACCAAAATTACAAACTCTTATAACTGCAGGTGAAGCAGTTCCAAATGAACTAGTTAAAGAATGGAATGTTGATAGAGAATATTTTAATGCTTATGGACCTACTGAAACTACGGTTTGTGCAACAATGCTAAATGTTAAAGAAGACCACCCTAAAGGTCCACCGATTGGAAATGCAATAAATAATTTTGAGACTTATATTCTTGATTCTCAATTAAATGAAGTTGGAATTGGAATACCGGGCGAACTTTGTGTTGGTGGTGTTGGATTAGCTAGAGGTTATATAAAACAACCGGGTTTAACTGCTGATAAATTTATCCCTAATAAATTCTCATCTAAAGAAGGTGAACGTTTATACAGAACCGGTGACTTAGTGAAATATTTGTCTGATGGAAAAATTGAGTTTATTGGTAGAATTGATAATCAAGTGAAAATTAGAGGCTTCAGAATTGAGATTAGTGAAATCGAAAATTCACTTAAGAAGCTTGATATAATTAAAGATGCTACTGTGATAGCTAACACAACTGGTGAGCTTAAAGATAAAATAATTGCATATTTAGTTTGTTCTGAAAATGATTTTAATAAAAAAGAAATATTATCATTTTTACAAGATAAGTTACCTGAATATATGCTTCCAAATCTTCTTGTAAGATTAGATAGCATGCCGTTAAATACGAGTGGAAAAGTAAATAAGAAAGCATTACCGGTTCCGAAATATTCAAGAGAAGAAATAGGAACTGAATATATTGCACCAAGAAATCAAGATGAAGAAAAACTTGTCAATATTGTTCAAGCTTTGTTAAAGATAGATAAAGTAGGTGTTAGAGATAACTTTTTTGATTTAGGAGGACATTCACTTTTGGCAACTCAATTTGTTTCAAGAATACGAGATGAATTTGGTGTTGAATTGAAACTGATTAAATTATTCGAATCTCCGACTATAGAAGGGGTGATAGAAAATATAAAAGAAACTGAATCAGCACCTGTAATTGAGAGACCAACAATTTCTAGAGTATCAAGAGATAGTAGACGAAAAAGAAGAACGGACCTAAATTAAAAATTATGACAACTAATAATGAAAAAAATATTGATAATAATATAATTCAGGACGAAGATGTTTTTGTTTTTCCCGCCTCATATGGTCAAAAAAGGATGTGGTTTCTTGATCAATTTGAACCGGGAAGTCCTTACTACAACATTCCAGTTGGATTTATTATTAAAGGGAGGTTTAATCGTGATTTATTTATTAAGACAATAAACATAATTGTTGATCGCCACGAATCTATAAGAACAACCTTTACTAGTATTAAAGGAGAACCTCATCAAGTTATTATACCTGAATTGGTTATTGAAGTCCCGATTATAGATTTAACAGATATAGAAAGCAATTATGTTGAAGCAAAAGTAAAAAACATTGCAAGGACTGAAGCTAGGAAGCCATTTGATTTAGCTGTTGGACCTCTTTTTAGAGTGAAGATTTTAAAGTTATGTGAAGAAGAAAATGTAATTCTTATTACAATGCACCATATTATTTCTGATGGTTGGTCAATGGGAATTTTGGTTCATGAGATTACTTCAATTTATTCAGGGCTTATAAATAATAGACCAATTGAACTAGAAGAATTAGAAATTCAATATGCAGATTTTTCTGAATGGCAGAATGAATTTTTGACTGGAGAAGTTTTAAATTCTCAGTTGAGTTATTGGAAAAAGAAGTTGAGTGATAGTAATTCACTATTAGATTTACCCACAGATAGAAGCAGACAAGAAGTTTTTACAAATAATGGTGGTTCACTTGATTTACTAATTGATGAAGAAACTATTGATGGATTACAAAAACTTAGTAATTCAGAAAATGCTACTATGTTTATGACATTGTTAGCAGCATTTAATATTCTTCTTTATAGATATAGCGGACAAGAAGATATTAATGTTGGAACTCCAATTGCAAATAGAACAGATAAAGAAATTGAAAAAGTAATTGGCTTGTTTATCAATACATTGGTTTTAAGGACACAGCTTTCAGGCAATCCTACATTTAGAGATTTGTTGAAACAAGTTCGAAAAACTAATCTTGAAGCTTTTGATCATCAAGACTTACCATTTGAGATACTTGTAGATGCAATTCAACCAGAACGAAATATGAGTTATGCACCACTATTTCAAGTAATGATGATTTTACAAAATAATCCGGTTGAAGCCACTCAAATATCTGATATTGAAGTTTCTATGATTGATGTTGATCTAGGAACATCGACCTCTGATCTAACTTATTCCATTGCAATGGGCGGAAAAGGAGCTACATGTTCTATTGAATATAATTCGGATCTTTTTGATGAGTCTACAATTGTTAGAATGTTTAATGATTTTAAAACCTTGTTAAATGAAATCATTAGTAATCCAAACTGTAAAATATCTGAATATAATTTAATTGATGCTGTAACTCAAAATAAAATATTGAAAGAATGGGGAAATCATGTTCTAGAATTTCCTAAGACAAATGCAATTCATTCCTTTATTGAAAAGTGGGCTGGAAAAAGTCCTGATAAAAAAGCTTTAGTTGATGAACATAATCAATTAACATATAAAGAACTAAATGATAGAGCTAACAAACTTGCACATTATTTAGTTAGTTTAAATCTTGATAAATCAAGGCCAATTGCTGTCTCTCAAAATAAAACTGTTAATTCTATTATTACAATTCTAGGTATACTGAAAGCAGGGTATGCATATTTACCTCTTGATCCGCAATATCCTGCAAAAAGATTAAAGTATATGATTGAAGATTCATGGACTGAGTTGTTAATTATTGATGACAATACACAACACTTATTTAATAATAGTGAAGTTGAAAGTTTTAATATCTCAAGCTTTCAAGAGTTAGAAAAATACTCTGATCAAAATTTAAGTGAAGAATTGTCTGAAGATAATTTAGCTTATATAATTTATACTTCTGGTTCAACTGGTAATGCAAAAGGAGTAATGATAACTCATAGATCTTTGATAAATTATGTTAATTCTATTTCAAGAGTTTATGACTTATCTTCGGATGATACTGCTTTACAATTTGCAAATATAAGTTTTGATATTTCTGTTGAAGAAATATTTTCTACTCTTTGTAATGGTGCCACATTAGTATTAAGAGACGAAAATTGGATTAGTTCTGTTGAAATATTCTTAAATAAATGTGAAGAAAATAAAATATCTGTTCTAAATTTCCCAACTGCTTATTGGCATCAAGTAGTTCAGGAAATGGTGAAAAATAATTATAGACTTCCTGATAGTGTGAGAGCTGTTATTATTGGTGGTGAAAAGGCTTTAATAAATAATATGTATGAATGGGAAAAAATTGTTAATGAAAAAGTAACACTTTTTAATACATATGGACCTACAGAAACTACTGTTGTAGCAACATATTGGAAGCATATTAAAGGTAAGTTAACTAAAAGTATCTATACAGAAATTCCTATTGGTACTCCTGTTCATAATCTAGAGGTCTACATTCTAGATAATAATTTGAACATAGTTCCGGTTGGAGCTAAAGGTGAATTATATGTTGGTGGTGCAGCATTAGCAAGAGGGTATTTAAATAATCCCGATTTGACTGCAAAAAACTTTATTCCAAATTTATATTCATCTAAAGCTGGAGAAAGATTATATAGAACTGGTGATATAGTAAAATATTTACCTTCAGGAGAAATTCAATTTATTGGAAGGAATGATGCACAAGTTAAAATAAGAGGTTTTAGAGTAGAACTTGGTGAAATAGAGAAGCAGCTAAATAGAATTAATGATGTGAAAGAATCTGTTGTTAAAATATATGAAGATTCGTCTAGGGAAAAGAAAATAATTGCTTATTGTTTAGTTGAGGATACAAAATCTATTAGTGTTGCAGATGTTCAAAATAGTCTAAAAGATTCTCTTCCTGATTATATGTTCCCATCTGCCTTTAAAATGCTTGAAAAATTTCCACTTACAGAAAACGGCAAGGTAAATGTCAAAGCTCTTCCTGAAGCAACCGAAGATGATATAATACTTAATGATGCGGAAGAATATTTATCTCCTAGAAATGAAACAGAAAAGAAACTTGTTACAATATGGGAAGAAGTACTAAATTTAAAAGAAATAGGAATTAAAAATAATTTCTTTTTAATTGGGGGCCATTCATTATTGGCTACTCAAATAATCTCACGAATAAAAACAGAATTTAATATAGACCTTCCATTAAGGCTTATTTTTGAAAAACCAACAATTGTTGATCTTTCTCTTGAGCTAGAGAAGTTACAAAATACAGATACAGCGTTGTATGAAAGTGTAATTTTACCTAGAGAAAATAATGAAAATATTCCATTGTCATTTGCTCAAGAAAGATTGTGGTTTTTAGATCAACTTGAACCGAATAGTCCATTTTACAATATTCCTGAATTCTACAGAATTAAGGGCGATATTGATCTTAATGTACTTGAAGTGGCATTTAATAAAATTGTTGAACGACATGAATCACTTCGAACATATTTTATTTCTAAAGATGGTATTCCATCTCAAGTTATTGTTGATGAGTTGAAAGCGAAATTTGAAATAATAGATTTAATAAAATATTCTAATGAAGATCAAGAATTAAAAATTAAAAGAATAATTAAAAAAGAATCTAAAGAACCAATATCTATAAATGAACTTCCTTTATTTAGAATTAAAATATTAATTCTAGATAAAGGTGAATATATAATTGCACTGAATATTCATCATATTATTTCGGATGCTTGGTCGTCCAAAGTAATGGTAAGTGAATTAGGAGTATTTTATGAAACTTTGATTAAAGGTATTACACCTCCAATACCTGAACTATCAATACAATATGCTGATTATTCAATTTGGCAAAGAGATTGGTTAAAAGATGAAGTATTGGATAAACATATTGATTATTGGAAGAATAAGCTCAATAGTTTGCCATCATTATTGGAACTTCCTATAGATTATCCAAGACCTAAAGTTCAAACATTTAACGGAGATTTTGTTTCATTTGAATTTGATAAAGATCTTGTAAAGAGTATTATCAAACTTAGTAAAGAAGAAAGCAGTACAACATTTATGTTGTTGTTAGCCGTTTTTAAATTGTTCTTATATAAGCTAAGTGGACAAAAAGATATTTGTGTCGGTACTCCAAATGCAAATAGAAATAGAAAAGAGATAGAATCCCTTATTGGATTTTTTGTAAACACACTTGCATTAAGAACAGATTGTTCCGGAAATCCAAAATTTAATGAGTTTCTAAAACGAATAAAAGAAACAACGCTAAGTGCATATGCTCATCAAGATTTACCTTTCGAAACAATTGTAGATGTAGTTAATCCTGAAAGAAATCTTAGTCATTCACCAATATTTCAGGTTATGTTTGTTCACCAAAATGCAAGTGAAACATCAACATCAAATTCAGCTAATAAAGGAAGTGCAATTGATATATCACCGGTTGAATCTCATAGCAAAACAGCAAAATTTGATCTTACCTTATTTATTGTTGAATCAGATGATGAAATGAGTGGTGCATTTGAGTTTAATAGTGATCTATTTAATAGAAAATCTATTGAACAGTTTATTGAATACTTCAAAAAAATTCTTAAAGAAATATCTGATAACAAATCATTACCAATCGAAAATATTGTCTTATTAAATGAGAGTGAGCAAAAAGATATTATTCATACGTTAAATAATGTCGGTAAGATGGCAATGATTCCTTCGGTAGTTCCTTTTGAGTTTAATAGAATTGCCGGTGAAAATAAAGATAAGATTGCTGTTGAGCTGGGTGATAATTCCTATACTTTTGAAAATTTGAATAATGACTCAAATCGATTAGCAAATTTATTGATCTCTAATGATGTAAAGAGCGAAGCTATTATTGGTATTTGTTTACCAAGATCCTATGAATTGATAGTCTCATTGTTTGGTGTCTTAAAGTCTGGGGCAGCTTATCTTCCTATTGATCCAAATTATCCAAAAGATAGAATCAATTATATTCTACAAGATGCTAAAGTAACATCAATTATTACTGAAAGCAGTTTGAAATATCTTTTTGAAAAGAAAGATGTTAATATTTTATTGATGGATAATCAAGAAATATTACTTACACAATCGGATGAAAATCCGAATGTACAAATTGAAGAGTTAAATATTTGTTATGTTATCTATACCTCAGGTTCAACAGGAAATCCAAAAGGTACGTTATTGACTCATAAAGGATTTGCAAACTATATTAGTTGGACTCATCATGGATATCCATTCAATCAAGAGATTGGTTCATTAGTTCATTCAACTGTTTCGTTTGATGCAACAGTAACTTCAATTTTCCCATCTTTGTTAAAAGGGAAGAAAATAGTTCTAATGAAAGAAACTGAAGAATTAGATGAACTTGCAAATGTTATTAAAAGTAACAATAAATTTTCAATCTTAAAAATTACTCCTGCTCATTTAGAATTGCTTTCAAATCTTATTTCTGAAGATGACGCGAAAAGTGTTGCTGATGCAATGATTATTGGTGGTGAAAATTTAACATCTAAACAAATTAAATTCTGGCAGCAATTTTCACCTTGCACAAATCTTTATAATGAGTATGGTCCAACTGAAGCTGTTGTTGGTTGTATTGTGTATGATGGGAAAGATTATAAAAATGAAGGTTCTGTTCCAATTGGTAAAGTTATTCCTAATGTTAAAATCTATGTGTTGGGAAATAATCTAGAACAAATATCAAAAGGTGTAATAGGTGAGCTTTATATTGGGGGACCTAGTTTAGCAAGAGGATATTTGAATAAGCCTGAATTAACAGCTGAAAGATTTATTCCTAATCCTTTTGCTGAAAAAGAAGGAGAACGCATATATAAGACAGGTGATCTTGTTAAAATTCTTCCTGATGGTAATATAATGTTTATGGGCAGAGTTGATGATCAAGTTAAAGTTAGAGGTTATAGAATTGAATTAGGAGAAATTGAATCTAAGCTTATTCTTTTTGATGCAATAAAAGAAGTTGTTGTTGATGTGAAAGATTTTGGTGATGGAGATAAAAGAATTATCGCATACGCAGTTGTAAATTCAGATATAAATCAAAATGAAATTTTAGAAAAATTAAAAAATGATCTTCCGGATTATATGATTCCAACAGCCATTGTAAGACTTGATGCAATTCCATTAACAATAAATGGAAAGGTTGATAGAAAGAAATTACCAATGACTGATAGTGATTTAAGGGATAGAACAGTTGAATTGGTCTTACCAAATACTGATACAGAAAAATCAGTTCATGTAATTTGGCAAGAGATTTTAAAAACAGATGAAATTAGTATCTATGATAATTTCTTTGATCTTGGAGGTCATTCTCTATTAGTTACAAAATTAGTTGTAAGGTTAGAAAAACATTTTGATATTTCTTTACCTATTCGTTCAGTATTTGCATATCCAACAATTGCTCAACTGGCAAGAGAAATTGACTTAGGTGCGTTTAGAACAAATAAACTAAAATTACCACCATTAAAAGTTTATTCAGAAAAAGATAATATTCCTCTTTCATTTACTCAAAGAAGATTATGGTTCTTGGATAAACTTGATCCCGGAGAATCTACCTACAATATGCCGATGGCAGTAAAGGTAACCGGAAAACTTGATGTTGATTTAATAAAACAAACTGTAGATTTTATTGCAAATAGACATGAAACACTTAGAACAAATTTCAAAGAGAAAGATGGTGTTCCGTATCAAATTATTTCTAATAATAATCAAATAAAAGTTGAAATAGAAGATTTATCTCATCTTGAAGAGAAAGAACAATCAGAAAAAGTATTACAAATTAAAAAAATGGAATCATTAGCTCCTTTTAATTTAGAAGACGATTCCTTGATAAGATTTAGAATTGCAAAACTTTCTGAAATACAATTTGTAATTTATTTTACAATGCATCATATTATTTCTGATGGTTGGTCAATAAATATTGTTATGCAAGAATTTGTACAAATTTATTTGTCCTTATTAAATGATGAAAAACCATCACTTCCTGACTTACAAATTCAATATTCTGATTATGCAATTTGGCAAAAAGAAAATTTAGAAGGTGAAGTTTTAGATAGTCAAGTTGAATATTGGGTAAATAAATTGCAAAATTTACCAAATCATCTTGAATTACCAACAGACAACCAAAGACCATTAAATAAAACATTTAACGGTAGTCATAAATCCTTTACAATTGAGTCTAATAGAATTATTGAATTGGAAAAAGCGATAAGTACTTTAGGTATTACTCCATATATGTTTTTACTAGGAGCATTTCAAATACTTTTATCTAAATTAAGTGGTCAACAAGATATTAGTGTAGGTACTCCGGTTGCAAATAGAAGACATATAGAAACAGAAGCATTAATAGGATTTTTTGCAAATACGCTTGTAATTAGAAATAATGTTTCTGGTGATGATTTGATTACAGAATATTTTGAAAAAATAAAAGGTACTGTTTTAGAAGCCTTTGAAAATCAAGATGCTCCTTTCGAAAAATTAGTGGAAATATTAAAACCTGAAAGAGATTTGAGTAATACTCCATTGTTTCAAGTGATGTTTGTACTACAAGATAATCAAAATCAACAAAATACAGAAAGCAATATAAATATTGATGCTTTAGAAGCTGATAGTGCTACAACGCAATATGCTATTACTCTATCGATGAGTACTAGCGAAAATGAATGGGCAGGAACTCTTGAATATAATACAGATTTATTTGAAGAAAAGACAATTACCAAATTCATCGATTCATATTTATTGATTTGTGATGAAATAATAAATAACACTTCTAATAGAATAAGTGATATAGAATATTTAGATCAGAATGAAAAACAAATAATTATTAGAAATAGTATTGGAAAGAAAGAAGCATATAATAATTCTACTGTGTTAGAGAAATTTTCTAATATTGTTCAAAAATATTCTAATAAAACAGCTTGTGAATATTGCTCTCAAAATATTTCTTATTCTGAATTAGATGAGCGTAGTAACCGAATTTGTAATTACCTTCATAAAATGGTATGTAAGAAAGAAAATGTTATTGGGGTAATGCTTCCTAGATCAATTGAACTGATTGAATGGCTATTAGGTATTATGAAAGCCGGTTGTTGTTATATGCCTATTGATATTAACTATCCCAAAGATAGAATCAATTATATGATAGAAGATAGTTGTGTGAAGTTAATAATTACTGATAACAATAATGAGAAGCCTATTGATGCTGAATTAGTAAATATATCTTCAGTTAATAAAGAGATTGAAAATTTATCTAGTAAGGTGAGCGAAGATAATATTTCTGAAGAAAATCTTGCTTACCTAATTTACACATCTGGTTCAACCGGAAAACCAAAAGGTGTAATGCTTCAACATAAAGGATTATTAAATCTAGTTGAGAATCAAATTAAAGATTTTTATGTAACCAATGAAAGTAGAGTATTGCAGTTTGCATCAATTAGTTTTGATGCTTCTATTTCAGAAATATTTATGGCACTTCTTTCAGGTTCAACCTTGGTATTAGAAGATAAAGAAAAATTATCAAGTGCTATTGATATACAAGAATTTTTAATTGAAAAAAATATTTCTGTTGTTACCTTACCACCATCACTTCTTCAAGTTATGAATGTTGAAAATTTAGGTAATATAAAAACATTAATATCTGCCGGTGAAAAGTTAACTGTTGATAATGCAAATAAGTGGAATGATAAATGTTTCGTAAAAAATGCTTATGGTCCTACTGAAGCAACTGTTGGTGTTAGTAGTTACGAATATAGTGAAATTAATCCAATATGGGGAAGTATTCCAATTGGCAAACCTATAGATAATATAGAATTATTTGTACTTGATAAAAATTCAAATGTGGTAAGAAATGGAACAATTGGTGAAATCCATATTGGAGGTATAAGCTTAGCTAGAGGTTATATAAATAAACCGGATTTAACTGCAGAAAAATTTATCCCAAATCCATTTTCAGAATTTGAAGGAAGCAGATTATATAAGACAGGTGATTTAGGAAGACAATACGAGGACGGAACAATAGAATATATTGGTAGAATTGATGAACAGATTAAGCTAAGAGGTTTTCGTATTGAGTTATCAGAAATTGAATCTGTTTTGATGAACTTATCAGAAGTTAAAGAAGCAGTTGCAATTGTTAATGGTAATGGTGAAAATGCTGTATTGGTAGCTTTTCTTAAAATGAATGATAATATTGAATTGAATAGTGAAGATATAAAATCCAAAATAAAATCAAAATTACCTGACTTTATGATTCCCGGATTGCTTTTAGAGATTGATGAAATTCCGATTACTTCAAATGGGAAAGTAGATAGAAAGAAACTACCTAGTATAAATGAATTAACAATTAAATCTTCAACTGAATATTGTGAACCTCAAAATGAAACTGAATCAAGATTACATAAGATTTGGTCGGAATTATTAAACTTAGATAGAATTAGTATCAAAGATAATTTCTTCGAACTTGGGGGGCATTCCTTACTTTCAATAAAATTGATTAATATAATTAGTAAAGAATACAATATTGAATTGCCGTTAATAACCATATTTAAAAATCCTACTATTGAGCAGTTGGCAAAAATAATAGGTAACGGTCAAGTAGAGAATAAGAGCTTAATACAATTAAACAATAGTAACTCTAATAAAAAGCTCTTTCTTGTTCATCCTTCGGGGGGAAGTGTACATTGGTATCTTTCATTGGCAGAAGATTTATCTTCAGAAATGAAAGTATATGGATTGCGAGATGTATCGAAGAGCACAGATAATTATAATTATTCTATTTATTCTTTAGCTAGTAATTATGTAAAATTAATTTTATCTGAAATTGACGATGAGGAAATAATAATTGGTGGTTGGTCATTAGGTGTAGCTATTACATTAGAAATAATGCAACAATTAAAAAATAAAAATGTTAGTGTTAAGCACGCTCTCCTTTTTGATCAAGGTCCACATATTCCGGTAACTGTTGAAGATAATGAAGATTTGATGCTTTATAATACATTCAATAAACATTTTGATATTAATTTGGATGATCTTCAAAAAATGGAAAGAAATTCAAAAATGAAATTTTTATTGAAGAAAGCTAAAAAAGCTAGTTTAGTTCCTATCTGGATTAGACTAAAAGACTTTGAAAATTATGTTACAAAACTATGGCAACAAAATAAAGCATGGCAGGAATATATTCCGCAAAGGTATTCGGGCAATGTAAGTATTTTTCTATCCGAAGAAAATCATGGATCTTCCTTAGGGTGGGAGAAATATTTAGAAAGAGAAAGTAACCTAATAAATGTTGCAGGAGATCATATTTCTATGTTAAGTCCTGAAAATACAAAGAGTTTAGCTGCTAAAATCATAAAAATTATTGAGGAATAATTAATGGATTTATTGCTAGGATTATCTACAAAAAATTACTTAAAGCTTTGTAAAGAGAATAATTATTCTATTGAAGCTAAATATATACCTAGATTTTTTCTGGGTTTCGTAAAAAGTGTTATGAATACTCGTTTCAATAATAAAGAGACAAAAGAAATAAAAGGTATTTACGAAAATAGTAAAATTGACGATCCAATATTTATTATTGGTCATTGGAGATCCGGAACCACATTTCTTCATAATTTGCTTATTAACGATCCGCAATTTGCATATCCCAATATATTTGAGATAATGAACCCCGGTAGTTTTTTACATAGAGAAGATAAAGAATTAGAGCAGTTGAAAAATATGGAAAGTAGAAAACGCCCTATGGACAACATAGAAATTAATATTGATAGCCCGGGGGAAGATGAATTTGCAATTTCTGCATTATCTTTAATTTCACCTCTTTTTGCTTGGGTTTTTCCTAAAAAGAGTGAAAAGTTTAATAAATACTTAACTTTAGAAAATTGTTCAGTTGAAGAAGTAAAAATATGGAAAGATTCATTTACTTTATTTCTAAAAAAGTTATCATTCAGATATAATAAAAAATTATTACTAAAATCTCCGACTCATTTAGGTAAAATAGCTAACATTCTAAATCTCTTCCCAAATGCAAAGTTTATTCATATCTATAGAGATCAAGAAAAAGTTTTTCAATCTACTAAAAAACTCTTAAATGAAATTGTACCCAAAACATGTTTTCAATCGTTAGAAAATGAAAAAATTGATAATTCTATTTTAACCAACTATAAAACTTTGTATGATAGTTATTTTAAAAATAGAGATAAAATAAAAAAAGGAAATTTAGTTGAAATTAACTATTCTGATTTAGTTGGGGATAAAATTAATAGTATAAAGAAAATATATAGTGAATTAGATATAAACTATTCTGATCAATTTCATTCAGCTTTATCAAAATATGTTGATTCTCAAAAAAATTATGTTACCAATAAATATGTTCCTCTAGATGAAGATACTAGTAAATTATTAAAATCGGAGATTGGTTATATTTGGGAAAACTTAATGAATAAAGAGGTTTAGGGCTAAAATGACGGATAAATTAACTAAACTATTTAACAAGAACTTTGTTTTATTGTGGCAAGGCCAATTTATAAGCAAGATAGGTTCTCAGATATATTTTATTGCTATTATTTTATGGGTAAAAGAAACAACCGAATCAGCAAGTCTTTTAGGTATGATAGGGCTAATAGCAGGAATTCCGGCAGTAGTTTTTTCGGTTATAGGTGGAACATTTGCTGATAGACATTCAAGAAAAAAAATCATTGTTTTTAGTGATTTGCTGAATGGTTTAGTAATGCTAATATTAGCATTACTATTCTTTTTTGTAAAGGATTATTCATTATCTATTGTTGTAGGATTTCTTTTGTTTACAACAGTTTTTACAAGTATTGTTAGTTCGTATTTTAGTCCTGCAGTTTCTGCTTCAATTCCGGATATTGTTCCCGCAAAAGGATTAGCCGGTGCTAATTCATGGTTGCAATCAACTCATCAAGTTGTTACAATTACAGGTATGGCAATAGGAGGGCTTTTATATAGCTGGTTAGGAGCCCCGCTCTTAATTTTAGCCAATGCTATAACTTTTCTGTTTTCCGGTATAAGTGAATTATTTATTAAAATACCACAAAAAATTCCTGAGAAAAAAGATACAATAAAAGAAAAATTTAAAGACTTTAAAAATGATACTATTGAAGGATACAATTATGTATGGGAAAAAACTGGTTTAAAAAAGTTAGTGTTAACATCAGTACTTGCTAATTTTTTCTCAGTCCCTATTGCTTTATTATTACCATTTTATATAGATATATCTCTACAACTTGGTAATGATTGGTTAGGATATTTATTAGCTATCAGTGCTCTTGGTGCTTTAATTGGTTTTATTATTGCAGGAGCAGTTAAAGTGTCGCCCAAATCAAGGGAAGTGATTATACTTCTTTGTATTTTTCTAGATGGGGTTTTATATATTTTACTTGGTTCTTTTACAATTCTTTGGGCAGTAATTTTAATATTAATGTTATCTGGATTGTTTTCAAGTTTTGTGCAAGTTCACATATTTACAATTTTACAAGCAAGTACGGAAAGTGTTAAAAGAGGAAGAGTGTTCGGTTTTATAGGAACTATTTCTGGTGCGTTGATTCCAATTGCAATGGGATTAGCAGGATTTATTGCTGATGCTACAAATAAAAATATTCCAATTATTTATATATTTAGTGGTGCAGCAGTTGTATTTATATCCTTTTATCTAATTATGAGTAAAGATATTAGATCTTTTCTTGCTTTAGATTATGTAAATACAGATGAACAACTTGAAGAAAAAAAAGATGTTGAAGAAAAAAAAAACAGTAATGAATAAAATTTTTATGAATGGATTAGTATTAAACAATTAAGTGAAAAATAATCAAATAATAATTATAAAATAAATAAAGGAGATATTATGAGCTGGGATGATAATGATGATAAACAAGTTTGGAAAGTAGTTTTAAATCATGAAGAACAATATTCAATTTGGCCAGCAGATAGAGAAAATGCTCTTGGTTGGAAAGATGAAGGTAAAGTTGGAACAAAGCAAGAATGTTTAGATCATATCAAAGAAGTTTGGAAAGATATGAGACCATTAAGTTTACGAAAAAAAATGGAAGAAATAGAAAAGAATTCTTCAGAAAAAGCAGAATAGGTTTTTTATGAGTAGATGGATTACACGTCCCAAAATTATTAATAATCCAAAGTTAAGATTATTTTGTTTCCCGTATGCCGGAAGTTCAGCCATGGTAACTTATAAGTTTTTAGTTGATGCATTACCTGATAATGTAGAAGTGTGTCCGGTAGAGTTTCCGGGAAGGGGAGCACGAATGACGGAAGCACTTATTGATGATATTGAGCTTGTAGTAAATGATCTTAAAAAGTCTTTTGAAAACTTTAAGGATGTTCCGTTTGCTTTCTTGGGACATAGCATGGGAGCCTTAGTTAGTTATGAACTTTCATTGAAATTGAAAAAAGATAATTTACAGATGCCTTACAAACTCTATCTATCTGCTCATAGAGGACCTCAACTTGCTCGTTGTGGAAAAATAATGCATACCTTAAATTCAGAGGATTTCTTAGATGAGCTTGTTGCAATGAATGGAATTGCTAAGGAACTTTTGGAGCACAAAGAACTCTTAGACCTTATGCTTCCTATTATAAGAAATGATTATAAACTATGTGAAACATATAAATATTCAAATAATGTAAAGCTAGATATTCCTTTCCATGTTTTTGGTGGTGACTTAGATAAGGATATTAATCATGAAAGTCTTACCGCATGGGAACAATTGACAGAACATAGTTTTGATCTGGATATAATTCATGGTGATCACTTTTTTATTATAAAGGAAAAAGAAACATTTCTTGAAAGATTTATACCTTTGATTGAAAAAGATATTTTATATCATGATAAACTCAAATTGGAATAAACAATCAAGTCCTGAAAAATTATCGGATAAGGACATTCATGTTTGGTTGCTGGATATTTTTAGCATTACTAAATCTGATGAAATGTTTGATGATATTCTTTCGGAAGATGAAATAGTAAAAAAAAATAAATATCATTTTTTGAATGATAGGATTGTATATTCAACTAGTAGGGGCATATTAAGAATATTGCTTAGCAAGTATCTTGATGTATTCGGAAGCTCTATTCAATTCAAATATAATCAATATGGCAAACCTTCTATTAACAAAACCTCAAATTTAGATATTAAATTTAATTTATCCCACAGTAAGGAATTTGCAGTTCTTGTTTTTACACTAGATGATGAAATTGGTGTAGATATAGAATTTATTAATCATGAATTAGTTATTCACGAAATTGCTGATAAATACTTTTCCAAAGCTGAAGTGAATGAATTATATAAGTTAACCCCTGAAGACCAAAGAACTGCCTTTTTTAATATTTGGACTAGAAAAGAAGCATACATCAAAGCTAAGGGAAAAGGATTGTCAATTCCGCTAGATTCATTTGATGTTTCTGTAAATGTAGATAATCCTAGAATACTTAGAAGTGTTAATGATGAAAAATTAGACAATATTTATCTTAATAATCTGAATATACACTCTGATTATTGTGGGACAATTTTAAATATTGGAAATGAAAAAACTCTTAGTTTATTTCTTTATTTACCATAACTAATTATAACTAACTCATATGATTTAGTTCGAGATAAAATTTCAATATTATGTGATAAATATCACTAATTCTCTAAAAATAAAACTATACTTTAAACAATAGAATTAAATCTAAAACTTTCTTACAAAATAAAAGGTACGATGATGAAAAAGATTATTCTGCTATTATTTCTAATAACTGTTATAAATGTTTATGCACAAGATCCATTTAATCCTCCACAGACTAGCACTTTAGGCTTGGGGTCAACAAATGGACTTTCGATTGTTGATTATAATAATGATGGTTATATGGATATATTTATATCGAATGGACATAACCAAGCTGCATCTAATAAAAATTATCTCTATTTAAATAATGGAGATGGAACTTTTATTAAACAAACAACTGGTAATCTGGTAAATCTTGAGGATGTTTCCGGAGGAATATCTTCCGGTGATTATAATAATGATGGTTATGAAGATATTATGATTGCAAACGTTTATACCAGAAATGTAGGTCCGTTTTCATACTATAATCAAAATCGCCTTTTTTCTAATAATGGAGATAATACTTTTACTGCAATTGGGTTTGAAAATGAACATCAACGATATGGAGTAACTGCTACATTTGCAGATGTAAATGAAGATGGTCTTCTAGATGTTTTTGTGATTAATTCAGCTTTACAAGGGGGACCTGCCGATAATAAATTATATATGAATAATAGCGGATCTTTCAGTATTGATAATTCCAGTAGTTTGTCCAGTTCATCTTCTGCAAGAGCAGGTTGTTCATGGGTTGATTATGATGGAGATGGAGATTTAGATTTGGTAATTGCAGCTGGCGGTGCAGGGCAGAAAACTTCTCTATGGCAAAATGCTGGAGGTAATTTTACTGAAAATGTATTAATTGCATCTGGTAAAACAACTGAATCAGTAAGTTGGGGCGATTATGATAATGATGGTGATTTTGACTTGTTTGTAGCTAATAGTGCAGATGGTTCTAACGCTGAAGCAGACATATTATTCCAAAACAATAATGGAACATTAACACAGGTTGCTAATGGAAACTTAACAACTAATTTAGATAAATCAACTAGTTCAGCATGGGGCGATTATGATAATGATGGCGATTTAGACTTAATAATCTCAAATAATGGTGAACAGAATGATGGGCATCATGCAAAACTTTATGAAAATGTTGCTGGTGTATTAAATGAAAATACTAATGCTACTAATATTATAAATAATGCTAATTTTGGTAATACTGTAACATTTGCAGATTATGATAATGATGGTGATCTTGATGTTATTTATGGTAGAGATGGAGAAAATCAATTATACGAGAATAATACAATCTCAGGTAATATTGGTGCTTCTGTAGGTTTTTCTAGTGTTAAATGTGTTGGTACAGCTTTAACAACAAACAAATCTGCCCTTGGTTCAGTAGTTACTTTGTCAGCAAATATAAATAGTTCAGTAGTTACTCAAATTAGAGATATATCTAGTCAAACTGGAAAGGGAAGTCAGAATGATACTAGAGCGCATTTTGGATTAGGTGATGCATCTTCGATAGATTCTATTACAGTTGACTGGATTGGTTCTTCAAGTGATAATACATATACGGACCTTCCTATAAATAAATTTATGGTATTTACTCAAGGTGATTTGAGTGTCTCAGCAAATGTTTTACCAACTCAAAATTTTATGTATTTATTTGGAAATACTAAAGGAGCAGTTGAATTTACAACAGCTGATGCTGATGGTGGTTCTCTTACAATGGTAAGAACAGATTCTGATCCCGGAGGAACATTTGATGGAACATCTGCAACTTCTCCTAATGGTTCAACAATAACTCCAAGTTCTGTTTATGCCGATAAATATTGGACAATTTCCCAAGCAAATCTAACTGGTTTTACTTCAACTGTTTATTTTGATGCTTCAGGTTTAACAGATTCTCCTGATTTAGATGAAGTTGTTTTAATGAAAAGAGTGGATAATTCTTCCGATTGGACAGCATTAAATACAAGTAGAATTGGAAATACTTTATATGCTACAGGTGTTACATCTCTTGGAGAGTTTGGAATTGGATATGAAAATTCAGGTGTTTTGGTAGAGACTAAAATATTCTTAGAAGGTGCATATGATGCGACAACTAATTTAATGAGAACTGAAATTGCGGGAGTACTTCCTACTACTTCTCCTTATACTGAAGATCCAAGAACAGTAACTTCTATACCAAATGATATTGTTGATTGGATTCTAGTTGAATTAAGAACATCTGCAACTGGTTCAGCAGTAGTTTCTAAGAGTGCATTTTTACATAAAGATGGTAGAATAGTTAGTGATGATGCTTCTTCCGGAGTAATTGAAATGGATGCACCTGCTGGTGATTATTATATAGTGTTAAAGCATAGAAATCATATTGCAGTAATGAGTGCAAATGCTATAAGCCTTAATGGAAGTACATCGCTACTATATGATTTTACAAATTAAATAAACAATACTTTTATTGAATTTGATAATTAGGTAACTAAATATCAGAAATAAAAATAACTAACTTAATATAACAATTGTATGGGAGTATAAGAATGAAAAAAAACTACAATATAATTACGCTTTTTTTACTAATTTTTTTCATATTTTCGTTTTCTCTATTGGCACAAACTGAAACAAATGTGGAAAAACTTATAGAATTTTCACAACAAAGAAAAGCTGAATTAAAAGCTAAAAGAGCTGCTGCATACGAGTTGGCAACGCTTAAAAACCTTGTTACTAGAAATGAAGATGAGCACGGGATTATTGAACTTCAATACCTGAAAAATGGAGTTCCACAATATTTTCAAACATATAATGCCGGTGCTGCAAAAACCACAAGAGCTGATAAATTGTGGAGTGCACCATTTAATATTACGGGTTCAGGATATTCACAATTAGGTGAATGGGACGGTGGTGGAGTATTAGTGGGCCATCAAGAATTTGGTGGTAGAGTTACGCAAATGGATTCACCTTCAGGATTAAGTGATCATTCAACCCATGTTGCCGGTACAATGATTGCTGCAGGTGTTGATCCTAACGCAAAAGGGATGGCATTTCAGGCAAACTTAAAAGCTTGGGAGTGGACTGATGATGAGGTTGAAATGGCTGCGGCTGCTGCAGATGGATTGGAAATTTCAAATCATTCTTATGGATTTGTTAGAGGCTGGAGACCATTGACCAATGCAGGAGCAGGGGTTGGTGATTATTGGTATGGTGATAAAGATATATCTCAAGTTGAAGATATTTGGTTTGGATTTTATGATGAAGAAACAAAAGATATTGATCAAATTGCTTACGATGCTCCTAATTATCTTATCTGTAAAGCAGCAGGAAATGATAGAGGTGAAGCTCCATATGGATTTGGTGGAAAATATTGGTGGGATAGTTCTGTTGGTACTGACGGAGATTGGGTAGCTATTCCTTCTGGCTCGGAACCTCCTGCTGATGGAGCACCTGATGGATACGACTGTATAGGTATTAAAGGTGTTGCAAAAAATATTTTAACTGTTGGAGCTGTTGAAGAAGTAGCTAATTATACAGTGCCCGGAGATGTAAATATAGCTAGTTTTAGTGGCTGTGGACCAACTGATGATGGTAGAATTAAACCTGATGTTGTTGGTAAAGGTGTTAGTGTTTACTCAGCATCAAGTAGTGGAACTACTGAATATGCAACCTTGAGTGGTACTTCAATGGCAACACCAAATGTTGCAGGTACTCTTGCACTATTGCAAGATTATTACCAAAGTACTCATAGTTCGGAAATTATGAAATCTGCTACTTTAAAAGCTTTGGTAATTCATACTGCTGATGAGTGTGGAGCAGAAGATGGACCTGATTATAGATTTGGATGGGGATTGGTTAATGCAGAAAAAGCTGCACAATTAATTGATAAAGATGTAACTCAAAATAATACAATTGATGAGTTAATGGTCTCTAATTCTAATACCACTTATACAAGAAATGTATCTGTAGATGGTAGTGAGCCGCTGGTAGTTACAATAGTTTGGACAGATGAACCGGGTACTCCGGTTGCTTATAGTTTGGATCCAACCGATCCTATGCTGGTTAATGATCTTGATCTAAAAGTAACACAAGGCAGTACAACATATTATCCTTGGAAATTAGATGGAAGTAATCCATCGGCTGCTGCAACAAATAATGGTCCTAATCATGTAGATAATGTTGAAAAAGTTGAGATTAATTCTCCTTCAGCCGGAACTTATACTATTGAAGTAAGTATTACCGGTACATTAGCAAAATCAAACGGAAATGGTGAGCAGGCTTTTGCATTAATCGTAAGCGGCGATAATACACCATTACCTGTGGAATTAACTTCTCTTACGGCAAAAACTTCTGATGACGGTGCGGTTACTTTAAATTGGGAAACTGCTACTGAAGTAAATAATTATGGATTTGAAATTCAAAGAAGAAATGTTACCGATAAATTAAATAAAGCTAATAGTAAGTGGAATGAAATTGCATTTGTTCAAGGCCATGGAAATAGCAATTCTCCAAAGCATTATTCATATTCAGATAACAATATTTCCGGAGGAAATAAATTTGTTTATAGATTAAAACAAATAGATATTGATGGAACATTTGAATATTCTGATGAAATTGAAGTAAATATTATTCCAAATGAATATGTACTAGAGCAAAATTATCCAAATCCATTTAACCCAACAACAAATATCAAGTTTGCTCTACCAGAAGTTTCTCAAGTACAGGTTGTTGTTTATGATTTACTTGGAAAAGAAGTTGCAACATTAGTTAATGAAAATTTAGATGCCGGTTTACATTCAGTTAGTTTTGATGCCTCTGAACTTACAAGTGGTGTTTACATTTATACATTGAAAGCAAATAACTTTACACAAGTAAAAAGAATGATGCTTCTGAAATAATTAGAAGTATTCTTACTAAAAACTTGAAAAGGGGAGTATTAGAAAATACTTCCCTTTTTTTTGTTTCATTTTGAAACATATCGCCCCTATTTTGTGATTTAAATCAATTAAATATTATTATAATAGAAGTAAATTTATTATCTTATTATTAAGTTCATTTTATAACTTTTAGTAATTAGCTAATAGATAAATCATATCATTTTTATGAGGTTTTTATGAAAAAACTAGTTTACTTTTTCTTAATTCTTTCTTTTTCTTTATTAGACTTATCAGCACAACCAATAGTTAAAAAAGCTGTTAGTTTTAACATAACCAGGCCATTGAGAGATATTAAGGGCGTTTCACCTATCCGTCAGAAAGATTCTCTCAAGATTATTCTAAATAAGTTTAATTTTAGAAAAATTGAAGAAAATAAAATTAATGGTCTTTTGTTAGAGAGAGACCCAATAGTTCAAGAAAATTTTGGTACAAATGAAATCCAGGCAAATGTTGCTGAAAATTGGGATGGTATGCCAAATATAAATGGAGTTTTACCTCCGGATGTCCAAGGAGATGTTGGCCAAAATCATTATGTACAAGTTGTGAATACATCATTCCAAATATTTGATAAACAGGGGAATTCTGTTTATGGTCCATATGATTTAAGTACTATTTGGGATGAAATGACAGGTGAGTGGACAGGGAGAAATGATGGTGATCCAATAGTATTATATGATCAAGCAGCTGATAGATGGTTAATTTCTCAGTTCTCTTTACCAAATAGTGGCTTAATAGGTATGAGACCTCCATATTATGAATTAGTAGCAATTTCTAAAACATCTGATCCAACAGGGGAATGGTATCAATATGCATTTCAATTTGATGACTATATGCCTGATTATCCTCATTTAGGAATTTGGCCAGATGGTTATTATATGGCTACTAATGGATTTAATAATGGTTTATTTTTTGCAAGTGCAGGTGCAACTTGTTTTGAAAGAGAAAAAATGTTAATTGGTGATCCGAATGCCAGAATGGTTTATTTTCCTGTAGCAGAAGAGACTAATGGAGGTGAAGCTGCAAGTATGCTTCCTTCAGATTGGGACGGTACTATTACCCCACCTGCAAATGCGCCTAATTATTTCGTTTATTTTCAAGATGATTCAGAAAATGGTGTTTCTGATGACAGATTAAGAGTTTGGGAATTTGATGTAGATTGGAACACGCCGACTAATTCAACTTTTACTCTTACAAATACTTTAAATACTTCTGCATTTGATTCTCAATTTGGTAGTGGAAGTGCTATTCCTCAACCTGATACTGAACAAGTATTAGGTACTTTGGCTGATAGGCTTATGTTTAGACTACAATATAGAAATTTTGGTAATTATGAAGCAATGGTGACAAACCATACAGTTGATGTTGATGGAAGCGATCATGCAGGTATTAGATGGTATGAATTAAGAAATACAGGTTCAGGTTGGACATTATATCAAGAAGGAACATATGCACCGGATAGTGAGCATAGATGGATGGGAAGTGTTGCAATGAATGGAAATGGTGATATTGGTTTAGAATTTACTGTTTCAAGTAATTCTACATATCCATCAATTAGATATACAGGACGATTAAAAAATGATCCATTAGGAACAATGACAATTCCAGAAGGTACTTTAGTTGCGGGTGGAGGTTCTCAAACTCATACTGCAGGTCGTTGGGGAGATTACAGTATGATGTCTGTTGACCCTGTTGATGACGCTACATTTTGGATAACAAATGAATATGTTGAAACTACAGGAAGTGCTCCATGGAAAACCAGAATTGGTGCAGTATCTTTTGGTACCGCTGATATTGTTAAGGCTGATATAAAAGTGTTTTTACAAGGAGCTTATAATAATCCAACAAGTATGAATACAACAATAAATAGTAGTATCCCTCTTACTTCCCCATATTCAGAAGATCCGGTTACAGTTACTTCAATACCAGCCGATGTAGTTGATTGGGTATTAGTTCAATTAAAAGAAACAGCAAATGGAGCAGTTATTGATTCAAAGAGTGCATTCTTAAGAAATGATGGAGTTCTATTAGATCAACTTACAGGAAGTGAAAAAGTTGATATGAGTGCAGCTTCGGGAAATTATTTTATAGTAATAAAACATAGAAATCATTTACCAATAATGAGTGCTTCTGCAGTATCTCTTCCAAATAATACAATATATGATTTTACCACTGGA
>PDWI01003083.1_pt1 | contig 27257 bp, 34 predicted proteins | sample 1430891 | NCBI WGS metagenome assembly PDWI01 (sample SAMN01162508, study PRJNA174530) | Oral metagenome, whole genome shotgun sequencing project. | biome: Marine environment; feature: Marine mammal; material: Swab sample of the gingival sulcus; isolation source: swab sample of gingival sulcus... | reverse complement strand
CGGGAGGCTACACCCAAATCAGCACCGCTGGGCCGCAGATCTCCTCCCGGATGATTGTGAATAACCGCGTCGCCGCGCGCCATGTGAGGGAAAAGAGCCGGCACCATATCCGCCGTGCCCCGGGCGGCCGCGCTGACCTGGGCAATGCGCCCTTCTTCATCGCAGCGGCCAATCCAGAGGATTTCCACTGTGGGAAGCGCGGCGGAAGAGGGCTGTAAAAGAGCGGCGGAAGCGTCAGCCTGCAGGCGCGCCGCATCCGCTATATCTTCCCGCATCTGCTCCAGGGCCTCTCTGTAAAACAGCTTTTCCGCGTCCAAATTTTCACTCCGGCAATACATTCACCTGAAAACCGGGGCAGCAGACAGCCGCCCCGGTATCAGCACTTCGGCTATTGTGCCACAGGGCGGAAATCCGGGGAAGCTGTTAGAGCACTGTAAAGAAAACGGCTGAAAGTGCGCCCCCCGGTCAAGATACTGACCGCAGACAGCCTCTCAGGTTAAAAGTAACTGGACCGCACCGGACTCTTTGGTTCCAAAGCTGTTTTTACGGGGGATTTTGCAGCTGCAAGTTTATCCATCATCCCGCCTCTTACCGGGTAACCCGTACAACAAGACAAAAAAACCGCAAATAACAAATACTGCTTGCCAGACCAGGGTAAAATACTTAAGATGCTCCCGGTCTGAATTATTCCAAGCGCAGTAATTTCGCGTCGAACCACTACTTCAAAATCGGTTTCCGCCTCCGCAGAACAGCCGAATAAAAATAACAGGGAGCAAAAGAACCATGAAAAAAGTATTTACCATTATCATTCTTTTTATAACCGCTAATTTATACAGCGAAAACCTCATGGCCTATAATATGTGGAAAGATAAAAAATGGAATTATGTGATTATGCTGGATGAAAAATGGGTAATGAAAATGAAAGAAGCCAATCAAATGGGCATGGATAATTTTTTCATACCGGAAGGATATACCTTAAATAATGCTCCTGCAGGAATTATGGCTTACATAGGCGTAGGTTATGACAGCCTGCAGGACTTTATTGACGATGATATGGAAAAATTTGTATCAGAGAATTCAGAGTATCAATATTCCAGAATAGATAAAGAAATAAATAATGAAGATAATGAAGTTGCTTTATACAAGTTATTTAAGAATAACAATCCTGTCATTCAATACATCGGCTATTTCGGGAATAATTCAGATTTTCATTTTGCACTGGCTCTGCAGTTATTTGAGCCGAATGAAACATATTTGGAAGATTTCTACACTTCAATGGAAAATTCCAGAATATTAGATTTTTTATATTCCACAGAGAAATAAGCAGATCACACTGCAATGCCGGAAGCCCTGTTCCAATTTCATTCAAGCCTGTAAGCGATAATAGTCAAATTCAATATTACAGCAGGTATAGAGTGGGCCGCCTTTCCGAAGTAATGACGGCATGCCATATCCTGCGCACATTCCCCGGAAGGCCTAAAACACATAACACCAGATTGACAAAATTCAGTCAGCAAAAGATTATTAACAGTATACTTTGCAAAAAAGTATTGAACATTTAAATACAGGGAATATTATGGAACTGAATAAAATAGAATTTATAGCCATGAATAATCCTGTCCGAAGGCTGAGTCAAAAACATATAGAATTTAAGCGGTTTGAAAAGTATATTGCAAAACACAATATAAAACTTTTGAATTCTGCAATTCTGGACGCGGGATGTGGTTCCGGTTTTAGTTCAAAGCTTATTTCAAACCGTTTTTCTCCGAAAGAATTAACAGCATTTGATTATATGCCTGAGCAAATTAAAATTGCAAAGAAGAAAAATCCATACGCTGAATACTATGTTGATGATATTACTGCTATAAATCAGCCTGCTGAAAAATTTGACGCCGTTTTTGTTTTTGCTATTTTGCATCATGTTCCAGATTGGAAACAAGCCATAAATGAATTATATCGTGTAATCAGAAAAGGCGGATACTTGTTCGTTTGGGAGGTGAATGAAAAAGGCGTTTCATTTGTCGATAAATATTTAAAATTTCACCATCCGCCGGAAGCAAAATTTAACTGGGAAGAATTTTCAAATTCTTTAATTGACGCTCATTTTACAATTGAAGAACAGTCCAAACTGGTTTTTGACTGTTTTCGTGCTTATATGTGTAAAAAAACAGGCACGCCGTCCGGCCGGGTTATCAGCTGAAATTCGGTATTAAAAATTCCCCGGCGCAAACTTGTGCCTTTACCGCCGAAAACGCGCTGACACTTAATGAGTCAGATGACACAGCCCTTCTCGCCCCCCTCTTGCCGGCCGCCGGCTCAAGCCGCGTTCCCCCACTGTTTTTCCATGCCGCGCTGCACAGCCCTTCCACGGATGCCAGGCTATTCGGTGCGCTCCGGGCTGCCCTTTCCAGGCCCTTCCATCCGCCCTTTCTTGCCTCTCCTCTTTTCTCTACCGATATTATTTACAACTTTAACCCCAAAATAAAGGGTAAAGGGTTTGACAGCAGGCATTTAATGTTCTTACATAGATAGATATAGAAGGGGGAATTTATGGAGTTCCGAATAACCTTATGGCTGCTTCTGGCAGGAAGCGCCATTGCTTTGTTATACGCATTGTTCCGGGCTCTGTGGGTGTACCGGCAGGAAGTGTCCAACGACAGGCTCAAACGCATAGGCGGATTTGTTTCAGAGGGGGCTATGGCTTTCTTGAGCCGCGAATACAAGGTTTTGCTGCCTTTTGTTGTTCTCATTGCCGCCTTCCTGGCATTGGGAAACAAGGGAGCTCTGAAACTGCAGTCTGTTTCGTTTGTTCTTGGTGCTGTCAGTTCGGCACTCTCCGGCTATATAGGCATGAAAGTTGCCACAGCGTCCAACTCACGAACCACACAGGCCGCCTCCGGCAAAGGATTAAACGGGGCGCTTAAAGTGGCCTTTTCCGGCGGCAGCGTTATGGGTATGAGTGTTGTGGGACTGGCAATGCTGGGTATTTTTATTGTTCTGGTGCTGACAACCAGACTCTTTGGAACTTCTGAAAAAGCGCTGAGCGATACTGTTTTACCCATTCTAACCGGTTTTTCTCTTGGAGCCTCATCCATAGCCCTTTTCTCCCGTGTGGGAGGCGGTATTTTTACCAAGGCTGCCGATGTAGGAGCCGACCTTGTAGGAAAAGTGGAAGCCGGTATTCCCGAAGATGATCCGAGAAACCCTGCAACCATAGCCGACAATGTCGGCGACAACGTTGGCGATGTGGCCGGTATGGGAGCCGACCTTTTTGAATCGTTTGTGGGTTCCATTGTCGGTGCCATGATTCTGGGCATTACGGTTTCTGCCGACTGGGATCTTAAACTGAAACTCATGCTGCTTCCGCTGCTTTTGGCAACAGCCGGAGTGGCCGCATCGCTTATAGGAACCCTGTTTGTCCGGATAAAACCGGGTAAAAGTCCGCAGAACGCGCTGAATGCCGGTACTTTCGGAGCCGCCATTATAGCGGCGCTGCTTGTTTGGGGTGTACTTAAAGTTTTTATAGGCGAAAGTGTTTTTAACGGCCATTCAGGCATATACCACATTCTGGGCGCCACAGTTATAGGTCTTGTCGCGGGTGTTATTATTGGACTGACAACAGAGTATTTTACCGGTACTGATACATTGCCGGTACGTTCCATTATGAAGTCCTGCGAAACCGGAGCGGCAACAACCATTATTACCGGTCTGGGTGTGGGGATGATCAGCGCTTTGCCGGCTGTTGTTATTATTGGCGCCGCAATCTGGAGCAGTCACATGCTGGCAGGCCTCTACGGAATAGGCATTGCCGCCGTTGGCATGCTGACAACGCTGGGAATACAGCTGGCCGTTGATGCCTACGGCCCCATTGCCGACAACGCCGGCGGACTGGCAGAAATGTCGGAGTTTCCACCGGAGGTAAGAGATATTACCGACAGCCTGGATGCTGTCGGCAACACCACGGCCGCCATTGGAAAGGGTTTTGCCATAGGTTCGGCCGCTTTAACAGCCATTATTCTTTTTACATCCTTCAAGGAGCAGTCAGATATTGCAGTGGTCGATCTTACCAGCGTACCGGTTCTTGTCGGACTGTTGCTGGGCGCGGTTATTCCTTACTTGTTTTCCTCCATGGCCATGGCGGCCGTGGGACGCGCTGCCTACAAGATGATTGCCGAAGTACGGCGGCAGTTCCGTGAAAAGCCGGGTATTCTAACCGAAGATGAAACACCCGATTACAAACGCTGCGTGGACATCAGTACTCAGGCCGCTCTGAAAGAAATGCTGCTGCCTGGAATAATATCCGTACTGACACCCATTATTGTGGGATTTGCCGGCGGCCCCTGGATGCTCATTGGTCTGCTGACAGGCGTCACCGCATCCGGTGTTGTTCTGGCCATATTCATGTCAAATGCCGGAGGCGCATGGGATAACGCCAAGAAAATGGTGGAAGCCGGAGAAAGCGGCGGAAAAGGCTCTGAAGCCCACAAAGCAGCTGTTGTAGGAGACACCGTTGGTGATCCCTTCAAGGATACCGCCGGACCGTCAATCAACATACTGATAAAACTGATGTCCATGGTGTCACTGGTCATTGCGCCTATGCTAAAATCTTTCTGGGGGTAATAATGGAAAACTATTCATACGAAAATCACCTGTACATGATCTGTCATCCCAATCCGGCACTGGTAGGCTCTCAGCTGCCGCCCGCTCAATTTGCCCAGCATTACATTGCGGGCTCCACAAGGTTCTTTGAAGGTAAATTCCTCTTTGCCGAAATTGACATCAATTTCAGAGCTCCCTACTTCGATATAGACCGGGGAATAAAAGGCCTGGTTCCCCATACAGGCGGAGAGCCCAAGTCGACAAAATTTATCTGCAATTACCGTGTTCTGGAACACATTGACTTTAAAGCCATTCAGACACTCTATCTGGCCAACCCCGACGGTTCGTGCTTCGGTCTTAAATCAGCTCCCTATGACCGCACTCATCAGCCGGATTTTCTGAGAATTTTTTCTGAAATTACGCCTCTGAGAATGCTGGTTTTATCTTCTTACGATTTCAGCCAGTACGGGAAATGGATTACCGATCCTTCCAATCCCAAAGGCGCGCCGAAAATGCTCTACACCCAGTTTGAACTGAACATAGAAGATTTTCTTGCCGACTTTGAAGCAAATCCTTTTATGCCCATGACAATTCCCGGTGTGCATCCCTCCAGATTACGTGATGCCATTTTTGAACTGAGGGACAAAACATCAAAACACACCAAGGGGCTGAGCCTGGATGTGTCTTCTTCCAAAAAGTCCTACAGACTGGTACGCCACGGTTTTATGTTTGCCTCGGCCACTGAGGAACTGTTTTTTCCCATGCCGCCGCTGGACCAGATTGAAAAGGAAAACTACAAGTTCTGGCGCAGCATGTAGAAATGCAGGCAGATGCTTCCAGCTTATTGACTCACCATTGGTTAAAGAGCTAGGGTTTTTGTACCATTCCTTGTTAGGGGCATTAAAATGAAACCGAAAATTCCCGTTGCCATACTCGGCGCCACCGGAACAGTTGGTCAGAAGTTTATTACTCTGCTCCAGGATCATCCCTGGTTTGAGATCCGTGAACTGGCGGCATCGCCCCGTTCGGCGGGTAAACCTTACGCCGAAGCCTGTTCCTGGAAACAGGATGTTCCCATTCCCCGGGAGCTGGCCGGCAAAACAGTAGTAGAGGCCGGAGAGAAACTTCAGAGCCGGATCCTGTTTTCGGGCATGGACGCGTCGGTTGCCGGTCCCATTGAAGAGAACTACGCTTCTGAGGGTTACGCGGTAGTATCCAACGCCAAAAACTTCCGCACACATCCGCTGGTACCCATTATTATTCCAGAGGTAAATGCCGATCATTTTGAAATAACCCGCCGTCAGCCCTGGAAGGGAAGCATTGTCACCAATTCCAACTGCGTTATTATGCCGGCGGCCCTGGTACTCAGCCCCCTTATGGACGCCTTTGGACTGGAATGGGTTCAGCTCACTTCCATGCAGGCCGTCAGCGGCGCCGGCTACCCGGGAGTGCCTTCCTACGACATTCTGGGCAATGTTATTCCCTTTATAGGAGGGGAAGAGCCCAAGGTGGAAAGCGAAGGGCAGAAAATTCTGGGCAGCCTGGGCGAAAACGGCATTACTCCCGCTCCCTTTGTATTAAGCGCCCAGTGCAATCGCGTACCTGTTATTGACGGCCATACGGAAAATCTGAGTATTAAATTCAAACAGAAACCCGCTCCTCAGGATGTAAAAGAGGTTTTAAGCAGCTGGAAATCCATGCCTCAGCAGGCCGGCCTGCCTTCAGCACCGGAACATCCGGTAGTGGTATTCAGTGAAGAGAACCGGCCTCAGCCGGCCAGAGACATCTGGACAGGCAAAGGCATGTCAGCCTGCGCGGGCCGCATCCGCGAATGCCCGATCGGCGATATAAAAATGGTGGTAATGGGTCATAACACGGTAAGGGGTGCTGCCGGAGCGGCCATTCTGAATGCCGAGGCCTTTGTGCATCTGGGGTATCTGGACTGACATGGTTGTTCTGAAAATTGGCGGCACATCCATGGGAAGCGCTGCCCGTATGGACCAGGCTCTGGATATTGCCCGAAGTCTTTTACCCAAAGCGCCGGTTATGGTCTGTTCGGCCATGGGCGGCATTACCGACCGCATTATTGAGGCTTCCGTTCTGGCGCAGCAGGGGCTTGCCGATAAGGCAATGCAGTCTCTGGAAGCCATTAAAGACGTTCACTATCAATGCGCTCAGGAATTTCTGGAAGGGGATATACTGGCAGATACGCGCTCTGATCTGGACCATTTATTTACGCAGTTCGCTTCCCTGCTTAAAGGTGTGAGTCTTTTAAGGGACTGCAGTCCCCGGAGCCTGGACGCCCTGCTTTCTTTCGGCGAAAGGCTTTCCACCCGCCTTATACACAGCCGCGCCGTACAGCAGGGCATGGCTTCAGAGCTTCTGGATGCCCGCGGTTTTATCCGCACTAACGACAGCTTCAACAAAGCCCGGCCGGACATGGAAGAAACCTTCCGCCTGACAGCCGAACAGGTTCAGCCCGCTGCGGGGAAGCTCATTATTACTCAGGGATTTATAGGCTCTACTTCCTCGGAAGTAACCACAACGCTGGGAAGAGGCGGAAGCGACTATTCAGCCAGTATCATCGGCGCGGCGCTGAATGCCGAAGAAATTCAGATCTGGACCGACGTTAACGGCATTATGACCTGCGATCCGCGTCTTATTCCCCAGGCCTTTACCGTGCCGGAAATTACATATATGGAGGCCGGAGAGCTGGCATTTTTCGGAGCCAAGGTTGTTCATCCGGCAACTATTCAGCCGGCCGTTGTGAAGGGCATTCCTGTCCGGGTAAAGAACACAGCCCGGCCCGAAGAGCATGGAACCCGCATTGCCGCAGATGCCGGCTCTCCGGGGCTTAAGGCCCTCTCGGTAAAGAAAAATATTACCGTGCTTAACATTACTTCTTCCCGAATGCTGGAAGCCCACGGGTTTCTCAGCCTGCTCTTTGCCGTCTTTGATGCCGCCGAAACGCCGGTAGACCTGGTCAGTACCAGTGAAGTATCGGTTTCCATGACGATAGAACGCACTGACCGGCTGGAAGAAATTATTGACCGGCTGAAAGAACTGGGAGAAGTGTCAGCGGAAAGGGGAATGGCCATTATATGTATGGTAGGAGAACACCTCTGGAAAGATCCGGCGTTTCCGGCCAAAGCATTCGGCGCCCTGGAAGATATTCCAATCCGCATGATCTCCCTTGGCGCATCAGAAGTTAACCTGTCACTGGTTGTACCGGAAAACCAGGCAGAAAAAGCCCTCAATAATCTGCACAGCCACTTCTTCGGCTGAATTAAAGCTTTATACCCCGTAACCCGTCATAAAAGCCTGAAGCAGAGTTACCAGCAGGTAAAGAAGAATACTGAATACCGTGCCCAGAGCTGAAAACAGAATACGGCTCAGCCGGAACTTTTTCTGAAAAGGAAGCGTTATAATATTAGACAAAAGGGAAAAAACTGCAGACAGAAAACTCAGAATAAGCACCCACGATTCCACCCGCAGCAGGAAAATCAGCGTAGCATCAGTTAAACGCTGAGCGTTTCCTACCCCGTAAAAATACAATACCAGCAGAGAAAGCGAAAAAAGCAGAAAAGACAACCGGCCGTAAATACTGGGCAGCCAGATCCGCCGGGATACAGCACGCAATGGCATAATGTTCTATTATAGCGCGCCTTCTTATTCATGTCGCCTCTTGTTTACAGTCCGCCGGCACATTATCATAAAGCCCGTGCAGAAGACACATGGAGGAAAATACTGATGTCAAAAAAATCATCAAATGAATCCCGCAGAAGACGCCCCGGACTGGGTATATTCTTAACCCTGCTCATCCTGCTGATTATCGCGGGAACTGTCTTCTGGTTCGGCTGGTTCCGATTTTCTCTTGAAGAAGGACAAACAGCTGTTATTCATACAAAACTTGATGGATATGAACCTGAACCGATTATCGGCGGTCAATTTGACTGGAGCTGGCATTTATGGCGCCTCCATGCTCTTATTCCCACCAACCTGACACTTCATACCTTTGACACCTCTCCCAGACAGATAATTATTGAACAGACAGGCTCATTACCTTCCGGAGAAATTTACGCGGCCGTGGCCGGAGAAGATATAAGCTTTAACTGGTCTTTCCAAGCCAGTGTCAGTTACAGTATTACCCCCGAAACCGTGGCAAAGCTGGCCGCGGAAGGAGCACTCTCCAGCGGCCTGGACGGTTTTTATGAAGAATACGAAGCAAAACTGACAAATAAAATGACCACAGCCCTTTCCAGTAAGTCCTTTCAGAACAAACTTCCCGGACAAATTCAGGAGGAACTTCTGAAGTGGGCCCAAAAGATCGATCCGCGCGTCAGCATTCAGAAAGTTATTCTGCTCCAGTGGAAAATGCCGGATATGGATCTGTACGCGGAAACCCGACGCATATATCTGGATAATATGGCAAAACGCCAGGCTGTTTTAACCGAAGTTGAAAATACAGCGTTACGCCGGAAAGACCTGCGGGACGCCAGACTGGAACTGCTGGAATACTACGGCGAAAAACTGCATAAATACCCGGAGCTGCTGGATTTCTTTGCACTGGAAGGTAATCCCGGTGCGGCCCTGCTGCCTCCGGAAAGTGCCGAATAGGCCTCAGAAAGCTCTGGTAAGATACTTATCTGCCAGAGCCGCCTCAAGAGGCCTTATCATCATAAAACAGCCGGAAAGTACCTTCAGAACAACCCGCCCGGAAACCATTCGGTTACTCAAACTGACCAGACCGTCATTCCACGCCACATGAGCCAATTCCCAATGCAGTCCCCGGCTTTCAATTTTCCACGGCCCGCGGCCGGCGGGAAAAAATGATACAGGCTCGCCGGGCTGTCCCGCAAAATTCTGTTCTTTTTCCGATTTCTCCAGCAGACGGATTTCCTCACGGGAGGTGTACCACAGCTCAGGCGCCTGCTCTCTCTTATACAGTGCCAGCAGGGCCAGGGTATGGTCCAGCCGCCCTTCTCCGCCCCCTGTCAGTACAATTTCCGTACAGCCTCTGGAACGCAGCCAGGCCATACCCAGCTCTGTATCGGTAAAATCCTTATCACCAGGGTGCCGCTGCACCGCGTTTTCAGGGAAAGTATCCAGAAGAGACCGATCAGAAAGAGAATCCATGTCTCCGACAACCCCGTCAACAGCAATTCCGGCCGCCAGAGCCGCCTCCAGTCCTGAATCAGCCGCGCAGACCAGATCGCCGTCATGGACAATTATATTCAGATAACCGGGAGAAGGCCCCATTCCCCCTGTAATAAGCACACCTCTGGACATTCTTCCCCCGTTTCCTGCACTGTAATATACCCGATAATAAAAAAAACAGCAAAAAAAATAATTAAGTTCTAAAGTCTCGTTTTATTCAGCCGATTTGAGTTATATACGAGCGGATATGGATGTCCGCTGAAAATACATACTGATCATCGTCAAGGAGGATGTAATGATCATAAATCACAACATGAGCGCCTTGTTCGCTACCCGCCAGAGTAAAATTAACGCGGGAAACACAACCAAAAGTATGGAGAAACTCTCTTCCGGCCTGCGTATTACCCGGGCAGGAGATGATGCCTCCGGACTGGCTGTGTCAGAAAAAATGCGTTCACAGATCCGCGGCCTGAACCAGGCCAGCCGAAACGCCGCCGACGGCGTATCGTTCATTCAAACCACTGAAGGATATTTGCAGGAAACCTCCGACATTCTGCAGAGAATCCGTGAACTGGCCATTCAAGCTTCCAACGGTATCTATTCCTCGGAAGACCGGATGCAGATTCAGGTGGAAGTGTCCCAGCTGGTAGACGAAGTTAACCGCGTTTCATCTCATGCTCAGTTCAACGGTATGAATATGCTGACCGGCCGTTTTGCCAAGTTTAATGGTCTGAACAGCGTTACTTCCTCAATGTGGCTGCACATCGGTGCCAACATGGACCAGAGAGAACGGGTCTACATCGGTACAATGACAGCCAAAGCTCTGGGCCTTGAACAGGTGAGCACTGGAATTATTATTTCCATCTCCACCCCCGAGCAGGCAAACCGCAACATTGGTCTTGTTGACGAAGCACTCAAGAAGGTTAACAAGCAGCGGGCCGATCTTGGTGCCTACCAGAACCGTCTGGAAATGGCTATCAAGGGTCTGGATGTCGGTGCCGAAAACCTTCAGGCTTCCGAATCCCGCATACGGGATCTGGACATGGCCAAGGGAACAGTGGCTCTTACCAGAGACCAGATTCTTCATCAGGCCTCCAATGCCATGCTGGCTCAGGCGAATCAGCAGGGGCAGTTGGTTCTTCAGCTGCTGCAGTAGAATTTTCCCGCAGACAGCCCAACAATTTCGAATGACTGAAGCCCGGCCGCAAGGCCGGGTTTTTTTATAACTTTCATGACACCGGCACAAACAGCTGATATTATTTAAAGGCACAAAGTATTACCACGGAGGTTATAATGCCCAGAATTACTGTTATCGGCGCGGGAAGCACGGTTTTCATGAGAAATATTGTGGGAGATATTCTCCAGTACCCTGCCCTGGCAAACTCCCATTTTGCATTATACGACATTGATCAAAAACGCCTCAACGAAGCCATGCAGGTAGCTCAGGCTTTAGGAAAATCAGCAAAAAGCCCGGCCCGGTTTTCCGCACACAGCCAGCTGGAGACCGCACTGGATAAAGCCGATTTTGTTATTACCATGTTCCAGGCCGGCGGTTATGAACCGGCTACTGTTATAGATTTTGAAGTATCCAGAAAATTTGGAATACGACATACCATTGGAGATACCCTGGGAGTAGCCGGTATTATGAGAGGGCTTCGTTCCGTTCCGGTATTTCTTGAAATAGCAGCCAAAATGAAAGAACTGTGTCCCGGGGCCTGGCTGCTCAACTATGTTAATCCCATGGCCATGATAACCGGAACACTCCAGACTCTCTGTCCGGACATCAAAATGATAGGCCTGTGCCATTCCGTACAGGGCACAGCTCATGAACTGGCACACGATCTTGACCTGCCGGATACAAGCCTTCGTTACTTTGCAGCCGGAATTAACCATATGGCCTTTTACCTTACTTTGGAAGAAAAAACAGCTGATGGAACATGGAAGAATGTTTATCCCAGGCTCCTTCAGGGCTACAAGGAGGGATATATACCCAAAGAAAGCAAACAGAACCCGCGCTGTCCGAATCTGGTCCGCTACGAAATGCTTAAATATCTGGGCTATTTTGTTACAGAAAGCTCTGAACATTTTGCCGAATACACCCCCTATTTTATAAAAAATGCTTTTCCCGGGTTAATTGAACAATTCCGCATACCCCTGGATGAATATCCCAAACGCTGCATTGAACAAAAACAGAACTGGGAAGAACATATGAAGGAACTGATGAACGGCGCCGTCCAGGAGCATTCAGAAAGCCGGGAATACGCTTCCCGAATTATTCATTCTCTGTGGACGGGAGAACCGGATACCATTAATGCCAATCTGCTGAACAACGGACTGATAGACAATCTTCCAGCCGACAGCTGTGTGGAAGTTCCCTGCTTACTGTCAAACACAGGGATTCATCCTGTTAAAGCAGGAAGAATGCCGGCTCACCTTGCGGCTCTTATCAGAACAAACACCAATGTGCAGACCCTCTTCATGGAAGCTTTTATTCACGAAGATCCTCAATACATTTATCATGCTGCCATGATGGATCCCCACACATCTTCAGAAATTCCCCTGGAGCAAATCTACAAACTCACTTCAGCCCTGCTCAGGGCACACAGAGAGCAAAAAGGCTATGAACTGCCTCCATGGATATAAAACACAGAAAAAAATAATACCATTATATTTATTTCCTGCAGGCTCTTGACCCTGCCCCAACCCGGAGGCTAACTTTCCTTTCATGACTCTTCCTCCGGTAAAAATACCCAAAGATCTCCACACTGCCGCGAAGATATTCGCCGAAGCCGGGTATCAGTGCTGGCTGGTAGGAGGCGCGGTCCGGGACGGTCTGCTTAACAAAACGACCGAAGATTTTGATCTGGCAACCGATGCCGAACCGGAAACAGTAACACGTCTGTTCAAACGGACCATTCCCACCGGAATTAAGCACGGTACTGTTACCATTCTGCTGGGAAAGCATAAATTTGAAACAACCACCTTCCGCCGTGACGGCAAATATACTGACGGGCGCCGGCCGGACAGCATTCACTATTCCACCGATATTCTGGAAGACCTCTCCCGGCGTGATTTCACCATAAACGCCATTGCCTGGGATCTGATAAACCGCAGACTTCTGGACCCCCACAAGGGCCGCCAGGACTTAAAAAAAGGCATTATCCGGGCCATTGGCAAGCCCCGGGAACGGTTGAACGAAGACGGCCTGCGTTCCATCCGTGCCTGCCGGCTTGCTTCTCAGCTGAATTTCCGTGTGGAAAGCCGCACCCTGGAAGCCATTTCCGGCACACTGGAAAACGTACCCGGCCTGTCGATAGAGCGGATATGGGAAGAGCTGAAGAAAATTCTGCGCTCTCCTTCCCCCTCCACAGCCTTCAACCTGTTCGCGCAAACCGGTCTTTTAAAAATTATTCTTCCGGAACTGGACGAGTGCCGAGGTGTTACTCAAAAAGGACGGCACACACTGGATGTCTACGAGCATTCACTGGCAGCCTGCGACGCGGCACCGGCCGGCTCTCCGGCGGTAAGAACGGCCGCGCTTTTTCATGACATTGCCAAACCCCGGGTCAAAACAACCGACAGCCGGGGAGAGGTTATTTTTCACAACCACGACACTGTCGGGGCCGAAATGACCGACAGTATTCTCAAGCGCATGAAAGCCTCTAACGCTGAAAGAGAACGCGTTGTGCGCCTTGTGCGCCACCATATGTTCCATTACACCTCCGAATGGACCGACGCGGCCGTACGCCGCTTTATGAACCGTGTCGGGCTGGATATTCTGGACGACCTTATGGCCCTCAGACAGGCCGATGCCGCGGCCATTGCGCCGGGCCGGACACCGCTGCTCACACATCTGGAGGAACTGGTGGAACGCGTTGACGGTATTCTGGAGTCTCAGACCGCATTGAGCATTGGGGATCTGGCCGTCAACGGCCGGGATATAATGAGCGCACTGAATATAAAAGGCGGACCGGCTGTCGGAGAACTGCTTAAATATTTACTGGAATGCGTCCTGGAAGATCCGGAAGTGAACCAGCGGGAAAAACTGCTGGAAATGGCCCGCAGAAGAATTGATTACTACAATTTAAACACCTGAATCCGCCGTCAGGTCATTATAGGCCATGCGGGCAGCTTCCTGTTCAGCAGACTTTTTATTACCGCCCTGCCCCGGACCGTAGACCTTATCCTGAACTTCAACTTTCATCCAGAAAACCTTCTCGTGGTCCGGTCCTGTTTTCCTGTCCAGAAAATAGCGCGGATAACTGTGAAAGCGTTTCTGAACAAGTTCCTGAAGCAATGTTTTATAATCTTTGCGGTGTTTGTCCGCCAGAACAGTCTCTACCGGCTGGCGCAGATAACGCAGAATAAACTTTTCTGCTTTTTCAAAACCGGAATCCAGATACCAGGCCCCAATAAGAGCCTCCATGGTATCAGCCAGAAGAGCCTTTTTGGAACGGCCGCCGGAGAGTTCTTCTCCTTTGCCGACATGAACAATGGAAGGAATATCCAGTTTAAGGGCAATTTCCGCCAGAGAACCTTCACTGACAACATGAGACTTTATTTTGGCCAGATCGCCTTCCGGCCTGTCAGGAAGAATACGGTAAAGATAATCGGCTACAACTAAACCCAGTACGGAATCGCCCAGGAATTCCAGGCGTTCGTTGTTATCAATGTCCTGAGAAGTTTCATTGACAAAAGAACGGTGACAAAAAGCAAGGTCCAGAAGATCAAGCCTTCTGAACCTTAACCCTGCGTTTTTCTGAAATTGAAGTAACTCCCTGCGCCGCAGGGAAGATACTTCAGGCGTTCTCAGAGCAGCAGACTCTGAAAGCCTGTTAGCAGAAAACACTACTCTTTGCTTTTCAGCTGCTCCTCAATAAAAGTCAGAGCATCCTGTACTTTTTCAAATTCAGTAGCTTTGTCATCGGGAACCGAAACACCCAGTTCCGAATCAATGGCGTAAAGCAGCTCATAGGTATCAAGGCTGTCTGCACCTAAATCTTCGCGGAAACGTGACTCAGGTGTAATTTTATCCTTTTCAACTTCCAGTTTATCCGCAATAAGATCCTTAAGTTTTTCAAACAAATCTGTACTCATTATTCTCTCCTTAAATTCTTTAACAGCTTATCAACCCATGTTTTCGGGTTCGATAATCTGATTTCCCTTGTAAAAACCGCATTTAGGGCATACACGGTGCCGCATAATCATGTTGCCGCAGTTGGAACATGTTATAAGACTCGGAACAGCAAGCCGCATGTTAATGGAGCGTCTGCGCCGGCTCCGGGCCTTTGAAGTTGCTGATTTAGGTACCGCCATGGCGTCCTCGCTTTTTGATATCAATTTTCCGGGCTATAATATATTGCCCTTCCATTCCAGTCAAGTACCGGAAAAGTGTCAATAAAAAACTTGTCAGAAACTTATACTGTCAGCTTCTGCAGTGCTTTTTCCACAGAAGGCGGCACCATAGCCGAAATATCGCCGCCCAGAAACAGTAATTCACGGATAGTACTGGAACGCAGAACAAAAAAACGGGGTTCGGTAGGCAGAAACACTGTTTCAACCGTGCTGTCGAGCTGTTTATTCAGAATGGATAATTCCAGTTCATAGTTAAAATCACCGGCAGAACGCACCCCCCTCAGCAAAACCGATGCGCCTGTTTTCTGACAGTATTCAACCACCAGGCCCCCGCAAATGGACACAGTTACCTTTTTCAGTCCCATTTTCCGGATTTCTTCTTCCAGAAGCTGCTTTTTCTGCTGAGGCTCCAGAAGGGGTGTTTTGCTGCTGTTAACGGCCACCAGTACGTCCAGGGAATCGAACAAAACGGCTCCCCTCTGAATAATGTTCAAATGTCCATAGGTGGGCGGATCAAAAGAACCGGGAAAAACTGCTTTAACCATACCCGCAAGAATACCCTTTATACCTTATAATGGTCAAATTGCCCCTTTAAGTTATAAAAAATAAAGTTTTGTGTTTGACGCGTTATCGACCTCCAGCATAAAATAATTCATATGAAACAGCTTGTTCCATATTTATTGCTTATAGGGGTTCTCTGTTATTCCTGCAGTACTCCCGCGCCAAAGGACGCGCCGTCCATTCAGGAAAAGCCCGCGGAACCGGCAGCAACCGTACAGGAAGAGCCTCAAAATCCCCAGCCTGAGCCCGAGCCGGAAACAAAACCCCAGCCAGAGCCCGAGCCGGAGCCTGAGCCGGAAATAAAACCCCAGCCCCAGCCTGACCCCCCTCAGGAGCCGGAAGCTGCCCCCCCCCAGGAAGAATATGAAGTTTCCGAGGAAATATATAATCAAACCTACGATGAAATTGAAAAACTCATCCACGAGCTCAACGGAGTTATTTCCCGCCGGCAGTATGACCGCTGGCTTAACTATCTGTCAAAAAAATACAAGAAAACCTTCAACTCTCCTGAAGTTCTGAACGCCATAAACGATTTTCCCCAGCTGAAAGACAACGGGATTGTTCTCAAGAACATTAAAGACTATTTTGACTGGGTGGTGGTTCCCAGCCGTTCCAAGGCGGTTCTGGGAGATATGATATTCACCGGGGAGGACACGGTTATAGCGTATTCCTCCTATAACGGACAGAAAGCCAAGCTTTACGAACTGGAACGAATCAACGGTAAATGGAAAATCACAGTTTGGTGATATACTGTTAGAGCCGATATATTAAGAAGAGCCCCCTTGCATGGGGTATTAACACAGGAGTGTACAATGAAGATCCGATTGATCAGTCTCATGGTTTTAGCTCTGATATTAACCGCCCTGCCGCTTATGGCAGAGGATTCGGAACAGACAATTGAAGAACTCTACCTCAAGAGCGCCATCAAAACCCAGGTAATAAGGGCCGAGGCGGCCTCTCCCGACCGGGACATGAAAATGATAGCCCTCACTGATATCAACCGCATGCTGGACGATGGAAGCGGGGCTGACAACCCTGAAATTGTTGCAATACTGGGAGACTTAAGCGGTGAAGGCATTACCAACATCCGCCGGGAACGGGGTCATATTGAAAACGACTTCCCTGAAGTCCGCAGGGAGGCCGCCCGTCTTCTGGGAAAAGTGGGTACCGACGAGGCCGCTCAGAAGCTGAGCACCATTCTTCTGACCGATCCGGAACCAATGGTTATGTCTGAAGCCATTCTGGCTATCTCCAACATTGAAGTAAGCGACAAACGGGCGCGCAACCGGGCCATGGCCGCGGCCATTTACCGTCAGACAGCTATCAGCAAAGACAATAACTTTGCCTACACATTCCTTCAGTCTGTAGAGAATGTAGCGGTCCGCGAAGGAAATATTGCCGATCCCATCATTTTTGAAGAAATGGCTAAAATTGCCAATGCCCGCCAGGGATATAACCGGGTAGTGCGCGACAGAGCCATTGAGATTATGCGAGCTCTTCAGGATCTCTAATAACCAGCTCTCCACCCGCCCCTGCGGCGGTACTTGCGGCGTCGCCCTTGCAGCGCACTTGTGGCGCCCTTGCAGCGCGCTTTCCTTGCGGTGTTTCCCTTGGGCGGCGCGCTTTTCTTGCGGCGCCCTTGCAGCGCACTTGTGGCGCCCTTGCAGCGCGCTTTCCTTGCGGTGTTTCCCTTGGGCGGCGCGCTTTTCTTGCGGCGCCCTTGCGGCGTTTCCCTTGGCGGCGGAGCACATACGGCGCCCTTACAGCGCGCTTTTCCTGCAAGAAACAAGGGCGGCAGGGCGGCAGCAGAGAGCGGCCCCCGGTGCAGGAATAATTCCCTGTTACGGGGGCCTTTATTGCGTAATTTTCTCTATTAACTGATAGTAAGATCTTTCCGCCACGACGGCGGTGATTCGGGTGTTTCCCAGTCTGTACGCCGGATAATCTTAAGCCGGCGTTTCTTATATTCCTCAGCGTCAACAACGGCAAAGCTTCCGCGCCCCAGATAAATAACTGTTTCGCCTTCCTGGGGCTTCAGCAGTTCTTTTTGAATATCAAGAGCACAGTCAAAATGAACCGGCGCAGTATCTTCAGGCCGGGCCAAAGCAGAAGTAATGTCTTTAATTGGTTCTCCGCAGATACCGCAGTTGGGTTTTGAATATTCAGAAATGCGGGATTTAAAAGACGGCCGGGCCCCACCCTTTCGGCGGCCCCGGCGTTCTTTGTTTGTACGATCCTTTTTTCTAGGTTGAGTACCCATGTCTATCTTCTCCGCGCCGGCTTACAATTTCATCGGTCAACTTAATGGCGATTCTATCAATGGCCACGCGGATATAGCTCTGGTCGTTAATTTTACCTTTGAGCTCTTCCAGCTTTACGGGATCGGTCTGTTTGGCTATGCGCACCATTGGAGCTCCTTCTCCCTTAAAACGCATTTTCCCAATGATCGAGTTTTCCTGTCCTCCATGACAGAAAAACCAGATCAAAACGGACAGGACAGCCGTTAAATTCCGGATGACTGAGAAGAAACAGAGACGCTGTTTGTTTTATCTTTCTCTGCTTCCGCAGATTAACAGAGTGCTCAAGGTCCTCCGAACCAAAGGCATTCCAGGCTTTCACCTCGATAAAAACTATAGATTCTCCGTCCTTCGCTATAATATCGACCTCTCCCGGACCTGATCTGAATCTTTTTTCAATAATTCTGTAACCTTTCTGTGTTAAATAGCCGGATGCGCGCTCCTCCCCTCTTCGTCCTTTTTCGGCGGAACTGAGTTCCATACCGGCTCAGGATTGTTTTTTTTCTATCAAGGCCCGGATATCCAGTGCCCTGGCAATAAACAGATTCCGGTGTGTCAACAGATCAATTACCGGTCCGGTGTCGCCTTTGTACTCCCGGCCTATACTGTTAATAAGAATAATAACTTCCGGCCGCAGCGGAGCTTCTTCAGGAGAACTGATAACCCGCCCTATGCTGCCGTCGGAAAGCAGCACCAGACTTCCTACCGGGTACAGTCCCATTGCCTGAATAAATATTTTAACAATTTCCGGATCAAAACTCTTCTGATTATCACTGAGGATACTGCGCATGGCTTCATATCCTATCATGGAGTTTCTCCAGGGTTTTTCAGATACCAGCGCTTCAAATGTATCCACAACAGATATAATGCGGGCTTCAAAGCGTATTTCCGTACCTTTGAGCCCCTGAGGATATCCTTCACCATCCCAGCGTTCATGACGCTGCAGCGCGGACTGGGCAATTTCCTCTGAAAGCTGCAGTTCACGCTTAATAATGCGGTACGAATAGATGGGATGGGTTCTGAGCGTTTTCAATTCCCGCGCGTTCAGGGCCCTGTCCTGCCCCAGAATATCCTGAGGCACCCTCTGCATTCCTACCTTATGCAGCAAAGCCGCGCTGCACAGATGAAAAAGTTTATGACGGGGACGGTTAAGAGCCATGCCAACCTTTACCGAAAGCAGACAGTCGTTGACAGCACTTTTGGCATAGCCTTTCAGTTGAGAGCTGTTTGTCAGAACAAGACGAATTGAATCAACGGGTTTTTTCTCCACAGTTTCAATAATATCCGACACGACATTTTCAATTTCTTTCTCGGTAACCCGTTCCTGGTTGCGTATTCGGGCAAACAGGTCATCCACACGGTCAACGGTACTGTTGTAGAAGAGAAAAAGCTGTTCATCAACGGGAAGTCCCCAGGTATTCTCCGGCCCTCCGCTGAATGAGTCTGTAGTGCGGGCTGTACCCTCGGTTTCCACCTGTTCCACTTTCCAGCTTTTCAGCCGTTCAAAATCCTTGGCACGGATAGGCACTCCCGCCGGAATAAAAATTATGTCATCCTCAATGTAGACCGGATGAGTGAAAGTCTGGCCTTCTTTTAAATCTGATACATTAATGTAATTCATCGTTTCCTCTGGTTTCATAAACGAATCGAAGAATTTCCGCCACGGCTGTCCAGTACTCTTCAGGAATACTGTCAAAGGGGTTTAAAGCCATTAAGGAATTTGCCAGATCGGGAGATTCCACCACCGGCACCCCGTTACGCGCTGCAATACGGCACAGCGCTTCGGCTGTTTCCCCCCTTCCCCGTGCCAGAACCCGGGGAGCATATTCGCCCGGGGTATAAGCCACAGCCGCCGCCTTTTTATCCCTCACACAGCTTCTCCCGAATCGGAAGAGAAACCGTCGCTCAATTCCATAGATTGAATTGTACCATTAACTTGAATATTCTTCAAAGAAATACGTTCACAAAAATTATTCCATAATTCAGAGGGAATTTCCGTGTTTTCAGAGGCGTAAACGGTCAGATTAACCGGCTGAAGACCTTCCAGCAGGAACTCCAGTCTCCGGGCGCCGTCCTGCACCGTTAAAGCCATGGCCGGAGGGCTTCCCTGCCGGATTTTCCAGGTAAGATCTACGGTGTCTTCTCCCAGACGACGGCTGCTGCGCCTGAATTGCCATGTGTCGCCTTTTGCATCAGTCTGATTAATGAGATGAATAAGCGGCGCCTGTTCGTCTTTATCTTCGGAGAAATCCTGCTGACACTGGGAGGCTGAAGGCGGTTCTTTCCAGCCGGAATGGCGGTTTTTGTTTTCTCCGGCAAAGCCGCCGCCCTCACGGCCGCCCTCCTGTCCGCCCTCCCGGCTGCCCTCCTGTCCGCCCTCACGACTGCCGTGAAACAGCTCGTCAACAGCCTCCAGAAAGTCGGCAGAAGGTTCTGCCCCGCGAGATACCAGGTCGGCGTACAGACGCGCCAGACGCTTTCTGGAGCCGTTTGCGCGTCCCAGAAGAGCACTCATTCTGTTCAGTACAGATTCAGCGGGAAGAGCCATGGCGGCCTTCAGGAAAGCCGCCGTTAAAGCGGCTTTGGGAGTAAGAGCTGCTGTCTGGGAAGATGGTAAGGAAGGCCTTGAAACTTCAGGCTGCAGAATGCGCAGGCGCAGCAGAGGGCCGCTCCTGTCCACCTGAGCACGGATAATCTGTCCGGCACGCAGGGGAATGGAACTGCCGGCATTGAGGCTGCGCCCTCCCAAAAGTATTCTGAAACGGTTTCCGGGAAGAACTTCGGCTACCCGAACACTCACCACATCGCCCGGACGCACCGAACGCCCTGCGGCGGAAACGGCGGTAAAACGGGTATCCACATGGATGGAATTCGGCATAAACCGGCCCGTGTTATACTGCTATGACTTTTTCCGCAGACGGGCTTTAACCTTGGTGGCCTTGCGTCCAATGCGGTCTCTCATGTAGTAGAGTTTAGCGCGGCGGACTTTGCCTTCCCGTACAACTTCAAACTTCTCTACACGGGGCGAATGAATGGGGAAAACACGTTCCACACCCACACCGTAGGAAATTTTGCGCACAGTTACTGTCCGGGATACACCGGAGTTGTTAGCGGCAATAACCAGGCCTTCATAGACCTGAACACGTTCATTTTTACCTTCAACAATGCGGTAATGCACCTTTACGGTATCACCAATACGGAAATTTTCCACACCGTCCTTGAGCTGGCCGGCTTCCACTGCTTTGATAAGGTCCATAATTCATCCTTCCGGCGTATTGCTCAGATTCTCAACTAAACGCCGTATATCTTCGTTTATCCCTTCGGCTTCCAGCAGATCGGGACGGTTTTTCAGAGTTTTTTCAACCCTTTTTTCAAGACGCCACTGTGCAATAGCGGCATGGTGCCCTCCCAGAAGAATCTCCGGTACCCGGAGCCCTCTGAAAACTTCCGGCCGGGTGTAATGCGGATACTCCAGAAGCGGCTGAGTAAAACTCTCTTCTTCCAGAGACTCACGGGTAATAACACCCTCCAGAAGGCGGTAGACTGCGTCAATAACCACCAGGGCCGCAACCTCGCCGGACGAAATAACATAATCTCCAATGGAAATTTCATCGTCCACATAAAGGTCAATAACCCGCTGGTCCACCCCTTCATAGCGTCCGCACACAAACACCAGTTCATCTTCAGCGGCCAGTTCACCGGCCAGCTGCTGCGTCAGGGGCCGCCCGGAAGGAGTAAGATAAACCACCCGTTTTTCCGCAGCTCCCGCAGCATCCAGAGCCCTGCACAAAGGCTCCGGCTTCAAAACCATGCCTGCGCCCCCCCCGTAAGGAGAGTCGTCGCAAACGCGGTGCTTATCATACGCATAATCGCGTATATTGACAAGTTCGTAAGACACCAGTTCCCGTGATACAGCCCGGGACATAATGGAATCCTCAAAAAAACCCCGCATAATGCCGGGGAACAGACTTAAAACCGTAAATTTCATACGCTGTCCGCCAGCCACGGAGCCTTCAGAAGAAGGGTTTTTGCCTCCAGATCGGGCTCACCGGTAAATTCCGAGCGGAAGGGAACAAAAAAAGAAGAACCTGCTCCCTCCGGCGGCTGAATTTCCAGTAAATCATCTGAAGTTTCCACAACAGAGATAACTGTTCCAAAAACCCGTCCGTCCGCGCCCACCAGGGTAAGACCGGTTAAATCGCTTAAATACCATTCATCCGTGCCCAGAGGCGCCGCGAATTCCTTCGGTACAAGAATTTCCCGGCCCGAAAGCATCCTGGCAGCTTCCGGGCTGTTAATACCCGAAAGCAGAAACATGCCTCCGCCCTGCTGCATCTGAAAACCTTCCACCTCGTACTGCCGGAGTACACCGGTCTGCGTATTACGCAGCTTTACAGTCTTAAGAATGGCAAAATGCTCCCATTCCCCGGAGAAACTGGACAGTTTCATCCAGCCTTTCAATCCCCAGGAAGTGCGGATACGCCCAATGGCCACCAAACCGGGAGCGGGGTTTTCAACCTGTTTCACAGGAATTTATTCAGTCCAGAATTTCCAGAACGTAGCGCTTGTCAGACTTGCTCGATGCAGCACTCAGTATGGTCCGGACAGCTTTGGCAATTCTGCCGTGCTTGCCGATAACCTTACCAATATCGTCTTCAGCAACCTTCAGTTCAAGAATAGTAGACTTTTCACCTTCTATCATTGCCACTTCCACATCGTCGGGAGTGTCCACCAGGGCACGGGCAATGTATTCAACCAGATCTTTTTCCATAATCCGGCTCCTACTTCAGGGTAATGTTGTTTTTATTCAACAGCCGTTTAACGGTAGGGCTGGGACGCGCGCCCTTGCTCAGCCAGTCCCGGATTTTTTCTTCTTTCAGGGTAACCTGACGCTCTTCAGCTTCTACAGGATGATAGGTTCCCACCTCATCAATGGTGCGTCCGTCGCGGGGAGCCCGGGAATCCATAACAACAATACGGTAATAAGGGCGTTTTTTTGTGCCCAGCCTTTTGAGACGAATCTTTACGCTCATTCTGTCCAACTCCTCTTGGTATTTTCTGCTTCTATCGATTTGGGCCGGCCATGCCGCCCATGAGCTGCTGCTGCAGTTTTTTATTTTTGGCCACCTTTTTCATCATATTCCGCGATTTATCGAAGTTTTTCAACAGCCGATTCACCGCCGCCACACTGGTGCCGCTCCCCTGGGCAATTCTTTTGCGCCGGGGCGGACCGATTATACGATGATTCCGCCGTTCTTCCAAGGTCATGGAAAGAATTATGGCTTCTTCCCTTTTCAAACGGGTTTCATCTATCTGCGATTCATCAATACGGCCGGCCATGCCGGGAATCATTTCCATGAGAGACTGCATACTGCCCATTTTCCGCATGCGGGCAAACTGATCCAGGTAGTCTTCCAGCGTAAAAGTGGCTTTGGCCATTTTTTCCTGCATTTTCAGGGCTTCGGCCTCGTCCACAACTTCCTGGGCTTTTTCCACCAGCGACACCACATCGCCCATGCCCAGAATACGGGAAGCTATTCTTTCGGGATGAAAGGGTTCCAGATTTTCAATTTTTTCACCCACACCGATAAACTTCACCGGCCGGCCGACAACACTCTTGAACGACAGCGCGGCACCGCCGCGGGCGTCGGAGTCGAACTTGCTCAGAATAATACCGGTCAGGGTAAGTGTTTCATCAAAACTTTTGGCTATTTCAACCGCGTTCTGACCGGTCATGGCGTCGGCTACCAGAAGAATTTCATCGGGAGATACGGCATCTTTGATACGCCCTATTTCCTTCATGAGCTCTTCATCCACCTGCATCCGGCCGGCGGTATCCACTATCAGAACGTTATGCTGTTCTTTTTTGGCCATTTTCAGGGCATTTTTTGCTGTTTTTTCAGGCCTGGAGCCATCCTCACGGTACAGAGGAACACCCACCTGCTCTGCAAGAACTGCCATGCCGCCGGGCGGGTCAGGTCAGCCGCGCACAGAAGCACGCGCCGTCCCTGACCTTTCAAATGGGCCGCCAGTTTGGCCGCCGTAGTGGTTTTACCCGAACCCTGAAGCCCCGCCATCATTATAACCGAAACAGTGTCAGGCCCCTTAAGCTGCAAACCGGCGGTTTCGTCTCCCAGCAGAGCCACAATTTTGTCATGAACAATTTTAACAAACTGCTGCCCCGGATTAACCGATTTAAGCACCGTCTCTCCGGTGGCTTCTTCAATGGTCCGGTTAACCAGACGCCGTACCACACGCAGGTTGACGTCGGCCTCAAGCAGAGCTGTTTTAATTTCTTCAACAGCGTCACGGATATTTTTTTCACTTATCCGGGCGTTGCCCGACATACGGCGGGTAATACCCGAGAATGTTTCTGTCAGTTTTTCCAGCATGAGTGCTTTTTCCTTTCCGCCTGTGCGGACAGTCTCCCTTTATACCTTCCCGAGGGGGGGAAAGTCAACAAAACAGGGCTCTCAGGCCCCATTCACAACGCGCACCTGTCAGCTGAACCAATGAACTTTCTGTGTTGTATAAGCAGACAATTTACATAATACTCCCATTATTCGGGGGATAATATGAAAAAATTACGAATAATTATATGCGCTTTCCTGCTGTTTGTCTCAATCAGTTCTGTGCCGGCCCGCGATAAAGACAGTTATATCCGGGAGCTGCTGGAAATTACCGATGCCGTGCAGATGGCCGACCAGACAATGAACTATCTGGTGGAACGGTTCAGGAACCTGGTGCCTGATGCACCGCAGGAGTACTGGGACGCGTTTCTGGAGGAATTTGATTCCGAAGAACTGCTGGAACTCATAATTCCCATTTATGAACGCAATTTCACCAAGGCGGAACTGATGGCTATTTTGGCATTCTACAATACTCCGGCCGGTAAAAAGCTGCTGACCAAACAACCTCAAATTCTGGAAGAAAGCATGGAGGCGGGCCGGCAATGGGGAATGGAAACGGCCTTAAAAATACAGAAACGGCTCCAGAAAGACGGATATCTGGAAGAAGAGCCTCCGGCTGAATAACTTCGCAGGAACGCGCGCGTCCTTACGGCGAAGTGCGGCGGCAGCCGCGTTCCGCCGGCTTGCCTGCGGCAATTCAGCCCGGTTTCAATGGAGCCGGGCTCCATTCTGCCGCAATTTAACAACACGCTTGTTCACAACGCCTATCAACAGACGGTAAAACAGCAGTTTAATGAATCCCGGGCGGTTTTTATACTGCTCACTGCTGTAGTAAGCCATGGGCTCTTCCCATACTCCGTGGTCGTCAACAACAGCACCCATTTGCACGAATTTTTCATTATCAAGATCCAGTTCCGCGGAGGGCTCACCATTCTCGGAGGAAACAGAAAAACCGTTTTGCCAGTTTAACAGCTCCAGCTGCTTCTTCGCGCCATTGAAGAAATCAATATCGTTTATAAAGGCGTCTATTTTCCGCCATTTACCGTCCAGAAGCACCTCTATCCAGCTGTGCGATATTTTATCCGGCATGGCCCTGTAAGCGGGGCCCTTGAACAGGCCGCGCTGAATTTCCTTTTTTATCGCGGAAAAATGAATACGGGCGGGAATATCCGCGGCCTTGCAGAGAGCCAGAAACAGCGCTGACTTGGTATTGCACTGCCCCGTTCCAAGCCGCATGGTTTCAGAGGCAGATACCAGATCGCCTTTCAGGGGATATCCAAAGAGTATGTCATCGCGGACATACTTAAATATCTTCTGTATTTGAATTCTACGGCTCTCCACACCCGCTGTCAGTTCATTTGCTTTCTGTTGAACAGCAGGATGCTCAAAATCGGCTAATATAATTTTTGTCATTGTTTTACTCATACATATATTATTATTACAGGCTTCAGGTATTGGCAATAAAATAAGAGCGCTGAAAAACAAAAAGGCCCCTCCGGGAACAGCATTCCCGGAGGGGCCCAAAGAACAATCAATAAAGAAAAGTACTACTTGGAAACTGCAAAGGTAAGAGTGGCCAGCTTATAATGATTCTTGCATTTCTTGGCCAGTTCACCTTCAGCCGGAACCATAGTTGAAGCTGTAATAATCCAGGGGCCGTAATACGGCTTAATATTAATAACAGCCTTACCGGATTTCCCTGTTGTTACTTTTTCAACTTCTCCGGTGCCCGAGAACATGGGAATGGCTTTTATTTCGTAGTCTTTAGCGGGTTTGCCGCCCTCAAGAACTTTTATAGAAAGAGTATCTCCCGGTTTTAGCTCGTTCGGATTTTTTGACGGAATAATTTCCACACCCTGTCCAACAGGTTTGGAATAGGGATTCCCTTTTATTTCACCCACACCCACAAGAGCTTTGGCAAACATTTCATAGTACATGTCGGCGTGAAAGCCGGGCTCAACTTCCGCGGCAAAGATCCGGGGACCGTCGCTTTCCATGGTAATTTCAACAGCACGGAATCCCGAGTCGCCCACTTTTACTTCCAGCCTGCTTCCGTCAGGCTCAATCTGGGTAATTGTATCCAGATAGTCTTTCTTCAGAAAATCACCGACAGGATAGGTATGTCCCCATCCAAAATAGGCAATGGTCTTGGCCCGGGGCGTAGGAGCATATTGAGGATGCTGCCAGAGTTTGGTTTTATAATTCGTCATATTGATCCACAGTTCATGAGAGTGAACTGAAGCTGTCAACATGAGCCCTAAAATAAGAAAACTGAAAAAACGTGTACTTTTTTTCATAGTTCCTCCAAAAAATGATTTTTTCCGGCGGCATTATATACCACACATTAGGAGTATGCAACTAATTTGATAGTGTTTATTGCAATTTGCCGCGCCTAACCCGCATCAACACCTCAAGGCCGTTACCCGCCGAAAATAAGCAGGCCAGCCCGGTAGGCAAGACCGCCCGCCACAAGGGATGAGGCCACGTAGTACAGAGTGCTGCCAACGGTCCATTTTAAGGACTTTGTTTCAGCGTAAATGGTGGCCACCGTGCCGATACAGGGAACAGTAAAAAAGAACGTAAAGACAAAAGCCAGAGCCGAAGCGGGACTTACCGCCGAAGAAAGGGCGCCGGCCAGCAAAGCACGGTCCACACCCGCTGAAGCCATAAACAGACCGGTTATGGAAGAGCCGCCTCCCAGACCGTAAAGAATGGCCAAAACAGATAACGAGGCCTCCTTGGCAACCATGGCGGACAAAAGGGCAATAAACAAACGCCAGTCCAGACCCAGAAAACGGGTTACAGGATTAAAAAACTGTCCGAATTTTGCCAGTACGGAGAGTTCCATATTCCCGTCCGCCCGGTAAGAGAGTGCCCA
>PDWI01002529.1_pt1 | contig 27267 bp, 20 predicted proteins | sample 1430891 | NCBI WGS metagenome assembly PDWI01 (sample SAMN01162508, study PRJNA174530) | Oral metagenome, whole genome shotgun sequencing project. | biome: Marine environment; feature: Marine mammal; material: Swab sample of the gingival sulcus; isolation source: swab sample of gingival sulcus... | reverse complement strand
TGAGTTATGATTTTGTATTTGCATAGGGCAAAAGTTCTACCTACATAGATATTCGCAAATCTCTGGTAGAACTTGTTAGGAAATGAAAATTTTAAAATTAATTAAGGAGGAAAAAATGAAAAATGTTAGAAAAATAGGTAAGGAATATGAATTCACATAAATCACTCCCCATTGCGGTCGATGCGAGGACGGCAACGGGGCAAGCCATTGCGTGATTAAAAAAATGAAAATTAAAACAAGGTTCAGATGAAAAATCAGGACCTGCTATTGCTTTGCAATAGATTAGAGCTGGATTATTTGTATTCAGTGCGTTCTTTGAAAATTAGTGTGACGGTCATTAGAAGAATAAAACACTTCGAACATGACCGTGTGAAGGAAAATAAGAGACACCCGCCAAAAGTAGGCTGAGCGAAGCACGCAATCGCGTGGAAGCCGGAGGGAAAATGAATTATATCGCCCCTTCCCCACAAGTGTGGGCTCCGCTCAGGGAGCTTGGTTGGTCGCTCAGGGAGTTTGTGTTAAGACCCCGCAACTCGGGGTGGAGTGTGTCAAACGACGGGTTTGGGTAAAATGTCTTGTGTAAAACTTTTTAATGTTAATTCAAACATTCATTAAAAAAAACCGTCTTGTTCCTATCGTAGCAGAAAATATGCTATTATTGTGTTCTGCTTAGAATTTGTATTATTTTTCCTTATTATTTAGGTTGTAAAGGTATAAAATGGAAGGAACTTTTTCAAATAGATTGAATCAAGTTATCAAATTATCTCGTGAAGAGGCTGTTCGTCTCGGACATGATTACATAGGAACCGAGCACCTTCTTTTAGCTCTAATCAAGGAAGGTGGAGGTATGGCAATTAGTGTATTATCAAACTTAGGAATAGATATATACCAGTTAAAAAATAAGATTGAGGAGGTTGTTCCTCCATCTGATACGACAATTCAACTTGGAAATTTAATGCTTACAAAACAAGCAGAAAAAGTAATTAAAATATCATATATTGAAGCAAAATTATTCAAGGCTCGTATCATCGGCACGGAGCATCTTCTACTATCTCTTTTGAGAACAGAAGATAATATTGCAAATCAAATTTTGTCTCAACATGATATTACATACGAAATTGCAAGAAAAGAACTTGACAATATAATGTCAGGTACTCCATCAAATCCAGGCGATAAAGAAAAACGTTCTCAAGCTAGAACAGCTCATGGAGCTGCCAAAGGTAAGGAAAAATCAAAAACTCCTATTTTGGATAATTTTGGACGTGATTTAACAGCAATGGCTTCCGATGGAAGGTTAGACCCCGTTATTGGGCGTGAAGCAGAAATCCAAAGAATATGCCAAGTGCTATCTAGAAGAAAGAAAAATAATCCGGTTTTGATTGGAGAACCAGGAGTAGGTAAAACAGCTATTGTTGAAGGATTGGCGTTAAGAATTGTGGCTCGTAAAGTTTCTCGTGCTTTGTTTGATAAACGTATTATTACATTAGATATGGCTGGAATGGTTGCAGGAACAAAATATCGTGGTCAGTTTGAAGAACGCATGAAAGCAGTAATTGCAGAAATAGAGCGTTCCGAAGACATCATTCTTTTCATTGATGAAATTCATACAATTATCGGTGCAGGTGGTGCTCCGGGGTCACTTGATGCAGCGAATATGTTTAAGCCTGCATTAGCTCGTGGCGATATTCAATGTATCGGTGCTACTACTCTTGATGAATACAGAAAGAATATTGAAAAAGACGGGGCATTGGAAAGAAGATTCCAGAAAATCTTAGTTGATCCGCCAAATTTAGACGAGACAATCGAAATATTAGATAATATCAAAGAAAACTACGAAGGTTACCACAAAGTAGCATTCACAGAAGAAGCAATTCTGTCGGCAGCTCAAATGTCTGAAAGATATATTACAGATCGAAGTTTCCCTGATAAAGCTATTGATGTACTTGATGAAGCAGGTGCAAAAGTGCATTTAGAAAATATAAATGTGCCTGAAGAATTATCTGAAATTGAAGAAAAAATACAAGAAGTTAAAAAACAAAAACGTGATGTCGTTAAAGAACAAAAATTTGAAGAGGCTGCTCAATTACGTGATAAAGAGAAAAAATTAGAAGAAGAATTAGAAGAAGTTCGTAACGACTGGGAAAGAAAATTGGAAACTCAGGTCTTCCCTGTTACAGAACAAAATATTGCAGATGTGATTTCAATGATTACAGGTATTCCGGTTAGCAAAGTTGCAGAATCTGAATCAAATAAATTACAGTCATTGCCTGAAGATTTGCAGAAAATGGTTGTCGGGCAGGAAGAAGCAGTTACTCAGATTGCAAAAGCTATCAGAAGAGCCCGTGCTGGTTTGAAAGATCCAAAACGACCAATCGGTTCATTCATGTTTTTAGGACCTACAGGGGTAGGTAAAACAGAATTAGCGAAAGCATTATCACGAGTAATGTTTGATTCCGAAGATGCTTTAGTACGTATTGACATGAGTGAATATATGGAAAAACACGCTGTGTCTCGCTTGGTTGGAGCGCCTCCGGGATATGTTGGTTTTGAAGAAGGCGGTCAGCTTACCGAAAAAATCAGACGCAAGCCATACAGCATTGTTCTATTTGATGAGATTGAAAAAGCTCACCCTGATGTATTCAATATCATGCTACAAATTTTTGATGACGGCCAATTAACTGATGGTAACGGCCGAAAAGTCGATTTCAAAAATACAATACTAATTATGACTTCTAATGTAGGTACGAGAGATATTAAAGCCGGAGGAAAGATTGGTTTCAATGAAAATCAGCCAGAATCCGATTACGAACACATGAAAACGTCTATCGAAAATTCGATGAAACGTTTGTTTAATCCGGAATTTATCAATCGTATTGATGATTTTATCATCTTCAGAAAACTTTCTAAAGATGACATCTACGGCATTATTGATATTCAAATTGCAGGTTTATTCGAAAGACTGAAAGACAACAAAATGACGCTTGAATTATCGCAAGCATCTAAAGATTTCTTAGTTGAAAAAGGATTCAGCGAAAAATACGGGGCAAGACCGTTGCGTAGAGTTCTTCAGAAATATGTAGAAGATGAGTTGGCCGAAAGGATTCTGTATGGCGATTTGAAATACGGGGCATCAATCAAGGGAGAATTTGATAAAGAAAATGAGACTATCGTTTATTCATTTGAAAATGTAGGCCCTTCGGTAGTAGATGAAAAAGAAATGGCTGAAAGAATTAAATCAACGTAACATTCGATATAAAGAAACGTATAAACTCCTGTGAATGGTTTATTTACAGGAGTTTTTTATGAGCGAAGAATACAAGATTGAAAAGAAATCAAAAACAAGTAATTTTTTTGGGGGAGCTTTCCTCTTAGTATGTGGTATAATTCTGCTGCTTCATAACCTTACTTATTGGGATTTCAATTTTTTAGAGTTACATACTCTTTGGCCGATATTGCTGATTATTATTGGTATCCAAATAATGAAGATACCCCTAATAATTAAAAAGATTTTAGCAACAATTAATGGTGCTTTCTTTGCATTGGTAATTATTTCATTGTTTTTTAATATAACATCTTTCTTTACTACTATCTCTCCCCTTAAATTTCATTTTCATAAAAATATTAGTTCTAATACTGAAATTGAATCTAATATTAGTAAATCAATCGATCTTAATGATACAGAATCCGCTAAGTTAAATTTATCCGTAGGCACAAGCTCTGTTGTTTTATCAGGTGGTAGTACTCATCTTATTGATATTTATACTGATTACGGTGTTCTTAATCTTAATCGTACTTCAATAGACAAATTTACAGAACTTGATATCGAAGTGGGACCAGAGTTTATTGCTAATGGAGATTTTGAGCAATATACTACCGCAATTCTAAATAATTCTATCCCTTGGGAATGCGATATTGAATGCGGTGCTTCACAGATTGAACTTGATTTTACAAATGTAAATCTTATATCCTCTGATATTAACTGTGGGATGTCTGATATAACCATACAATTCGGTGATATAGCAGACCGTACTGACATGAATATCACCAGCGGAATGTCTAGTCTTATGCTAGTTATTCCTGAAAATGTTGGTTGTATGATTAAACGCGAATCATTCGCAGCTGGTTTTACAATGACTCCTGAAGCATCACATCATTTTGAAGTAATTAATTCAGACTATATTAGCAAAGATTTTGATAATGCTAAGAAAAAAATATATATCAATGTCGAGGGTGCCTTCTCAAATAATATTATTCAAGTAGTAAGCAAAGAAGACTCAAATGTTATAAAAAAATATGTACCGATTGAAGACAAAGACTCCTCAGCTGTTGAATAAACTAATTCTGTTCAAAATATTGAACAGAACAAAACTTCGTTCAATCCGACTGTTAATTATTTTTCATGAAAATTTGGAATTCGACTCTCCGGTTAAGCTGTCTGCCTTCGGCCGTTTCATTTGTAGCAACCGGTTTCGTTTTCCCGAACCCTTTAACCTCCAATCGTTCAACTAGTATCCCTTTTTCAATTAAGTAGTTATAAACAGCTTTCGCACGGTTTACGGATAATATATAATTATCTTCATCTGAACCTACGACATCGGTATGCCCCATAATCACAATTTTAATATTCGGGTTATCTTCCAAGAACTTAACCACCCTGTTTAACTCTGGATAAGAACTTTCTAAAAGGGTATATTCAGCAAAATCGAAGAAGATATTATTCATACGTACTGTCTGAAGATTTTCAATTGGTACTAATTCTAAATCCAATTCAATCTCAGTAAATTCTTTTTGATCAGTTAAATCCACAGATTTCGCAATACCGACCATATTCTCAGAATTGGCGAGAATACTATATTTTTTACCGGCAGGCAATGTAATTTTAAATTCTCCAGTAATTGCATTTGCCAAGGCACTCCCCACTTTTTTGCCGCTCGGAAGCTCTTCATAATCAATCTTGGCTCCAATAGGCTCATTAGTCTTGACATTACGAACTACACCACTTACCAAGGTTACAGGAGCAATATATCGAGAACTACCATCTTTCATTTTAAGAGTAAAAATATCAGTATTTCTCGTTGCAACCGTTGATACATAATACACATCTCCTCCTGATGCGGTAATTGTATAGAATGCGTCCCACCCATCAGAATTGATTTTATATCCAAGATTTTCAGGTTCAGACCACTTTTTCCAAGTATCGTCTAAACGGTGAGTTACAAATATATCATGACGACCATATCCCGGAAGACCATCTGTTGAAAAATAGAGAGTCTTATTATCAGGTGCAATATGAGGGGTTATTTCAGACCCGCCTGTATTTATTACATCTCCCATTCTTATAGGTTCAGTCCATACAGAATCCTTTCTAAAAAAACTTACATACAAATCAGTTTTACCACGACAGGAATCGTATTTTATGGAGGAAATCATTACGTTTCCTGTAGGACCTACACAGAAAGTTCCCTTCGTTATATAATTTTCGTACTTTTCGAATTTTAAAGCCTTTGGTAGTGTCCATTTATCGCCACTCCGACTACTAATGGAAAATCCTTCCCGGCTTTTTTCATTATCTAAATATATGTTACCAACGATTAATTGATTCTCATCGGGTAAAACTGAAACCACATAATTACTATTTTTATTATTCAGAGGTGCCCCAATATTTTTTACGTATGTAAACTTGCCATTCCCATCATTTTCAGCTACATAGATATCCTGGTTTTTACTACCATAGTTGTTAGGGTCTCCGTCTCGAGAGAAGAAAAGATATCTACCCGTTGAAGAGATTACAGGAGCCAGCTCAATGTATTCAGAATTTATTTCATCGTTTAATCGTTTCGGGAAGTATTCCGTTTCAAAATCACTTTCATTAACCTCTACTGTGTAATCAAGTGTATCCTTACTAATACCCACTGCATCTATCTGATATAACAACCCTTTATCATTAGATATTTTATACTGGTAGAATGTAAAGTAAATTTTTAGTTTTGACAATTTGGAAATATCAGGAGGTAGTAAAATCTTTAGAACCCGTCCATCTTGGCTAATAGGAGATGGATTATTATTTTGATAAAAAATTTCCTCTTTGCCATTCTTGAAATATGAAATATTTGTAATTGCACCCGGATTATAGTTTTCGTGAATTAGGACTGATTTTGGATTTTCAACTTCGTCGAAGTCCAATTCAATCCATTGGACCATATTATCATTGTATTTTATTTCCCAAGCACACGGGCTCTTGCCAATCGTAGATAAAACGCTCGGTTTTCCTAATATTTCAATCGAAGGTGAATAATTTATAACATCTGAGACAGACACAACTCTCTTTGCCCAAGTAATCTCTCGATTAGACTCTTCGGAAAATAACAAACTGTTTCCTAAAAAGGAAATCAGTAATACAATAAAAATATTTTTCATAAATAACTCGAAACAAAAAACAAAAAAAAATCAACAACCATACCAACTTGTAGTATGTTTGGTGTTATTACACATTAAATCTAAACAACATAACATCGCCATCTTTGACAATATAATCTTTTCCTTCTATTCTTAATTTACCTGCATCTTTAATTGCTTGTTCAGTTTTTAACTGAAATAAATCCTCGCAATGATAGACTTCTGCTTTAATAAAACCTCTTTGAAAATCTGTATGTATTACGCCTGCACATTCAGGAGCAGAAAATCCTTTTTTAAATGTCCAAGCACGTGTTTCTTTCTCTCCGGCAGTAAAAAATGTATCTAAATCGAGTAGTTTATAACCTGCACGAATTAACTTGTTTAGTCCTGATTCTTTTAAACCTGCTGCTTCTAAAAATTCTACTTTTTCTTCGGCAGTATCTAATTCGGCAATTTCAGATTCTAATTTGCCACAAATTGTTACTAATTCAGAATCTGTTTCATCAGCATATTTTTGTACAGCATCTACCCATTGGTTACCACTTTCGATTGCGTCTTCATCAACATTGCAGCAGTAAATCATTTTTTTCATTGTCAGTAGATGCATATCTTTAACCGCTTCTCGTTGCTCTTTTGACAAATTAAGGCTTCTTGCCGGCTTTCCTTCATCTAAAGTTTTTTGTAATTCTTGCAAAAGTGGTTCAAGGACTTTACCCTGCTGTCTGATTTTGGCATCATTCGAGCGAGTCATTTTTCCGATTTTATCAAATCGTTTAGTTACAGTTTCCAAATCTGCGTAAGCCAATTCCATCTCAATAGTCTCAATATCTCTAATTGGGTCAATAGAACCATCAACGTGTACTATATTAGAATTATCAAAACAGCGAACCACGTGAATTACCGCACCTACTTCTCTGATATTAGCCAAGAACTTATTGCCCAAACCTTCACCTTTAGAAGCTCCCTTTACAAGTCCGGCAATATCGACAAATTCGATAGTATTGTGAACTTCTTTTTGTGGTTTGATTAGTTCTGTAATTTTTGTTAATCTTTCGTCAGGTACATCAACTATACCCACATTAGGATCGATTGTACAAAAAGGATAATTTGCCGCTTCTGCCGGAGCTGAAGTCAAAGCTGAAAAAATTGTAGATTTTCCTACATTAGGTAATCCAACTATACCAATATTTAATGCCATATTTTAGTTTTAAAATTTTTTTAAAAAAACATTAACTTTCTGCTTTCGCATGAAAGTTAACTACAAAGTTACAACAAATTTATGAATTACTATCTAATAAAAAAACAATGTACTATTTCTTTATAACAAATTCCCTGCTAATTATCTTTTTACCTGCCTGCATAATCAAGAGATAGGAACCGTTAGGAATATCAGTAGAATCCCAGTAAAATATGTGATTTCCTTCCAATACGGTTTCGTCAACTAATGTATCGATTAATTTTCCATTAATATCATATACCAAAATCTTAGTCTGAATATCAAACGGAACAGAATAATTTATAGTCATTCCCCCGTTATCATATTCAGAAATCAAAAGCATAAATTGATTTGTTGAAAAATCAACTAATGAAATATTATCTGCACAAACTTCATTTCTTGATATTGTAGCAATTCGATGTGTAAGTTCCGTACATGGATAAATCATATCAACTGTGATATAGGTTTCTTTTCCTTCTGTAATCAATCCTAAGAATTTCATTTTGAATAAGGGGTAGGTATTTGCTGCCAACAAATTTCCTGAAAGTTTGCAATACATTCCTTCGCCAGGGATAAATTCTATACTATCAATAACCATAAAATCTTCATCTGTAGAATCCTGTGATACTAATAAAGTGAATGTTTTCGAGAATGGAAAAACGAAATTATAATCATATCTTAGCATAAATTCTATTTCAGAGATATATTTAGGTTCTATATCGGGTACGTCAATTTCAAAAATTAAATATAGAGTATCACCAACATCATAATGTACCTTAGACGGATTTAACGTCGGGATAATCTCCTCACTATTCCCGGTCATTGGAATTAATAGGTCTATACCAGTACTATTCGGAATTGATAAATTTGCACTATGTCGTCCTAATTTTTTAGGATTAAAAGTCATTTCAATTTCAGTAGTTTCCTGTGGAGCAACCACGACTATATCTTGGTCGAGAATATCAAATACTTCATAGTTTGGACCTGTAATATCAGCCATATCACAATAAAGAACCAAGTCAATAGATTGAGACTTATTTGTTACCACGATATTTGAAACTTGAGAATCGCATACCATAGTATTCGCAAAATCATAATTTGAGTAATCTACAAAAAGAGCATCACAGGATATACTGTCCAAATTACTTTTCCATTCTTCAGTATATGAACCGTCATAATTATCAGCTAGTACCTCAACAAGTAATTTATGGTTACTGTCATCAACCGGAGTAAATTTCAGACTATATTCGACACTGCTTTGTTTGTCTATAGTAAAATCGCTTATGTTACTTTTAGTCCAATCGTATTCGTCCTCGCCTTCTATGATTTTCATTTCCTTTACGTATGTTTCGGAATCCTCTGAATTATTTCTTAGAATAACATGTGCAACACCATCACCAACTTCTAAATCCGGGCACAATAAATCAATTTCCAAATCCGGTAGGTAGGTCTCCCCTTTTATATGCGAAATAAGAGTATCATCAAGTTCAGATATAAATAATAATTGAGTTGAATATGCTTGAGTTTGATTGTCATCAGGATAAAATTCGATTGACAACTCGTACTCTGAATTTCCGCCAATGGTAAATGGAACAGACTGGCTATGTGTAAAAATGGAACTCATATTTTGATTAGCATATTCTATTCCGACAATCTTCTTTGCAACTGCATCTTTATTCTTGATTGTGATATTAAGCGGATTAAATTTAGTTTTTATTCTTTCACGCCCAAAATCTAAATCATTTATTTCTAATTCTGAATAAACGCCGTAACCAATTATCGGTATATAATTATTCGGACATTGGTCTAATATTACTTCAATCTCTGCTTCATGTTTGCCAACAAATTTCGGTTTGAAATTAACAGTAATATTTTCTTGGAAATATGATTTTACCCTGTGAGACTTGGAAGGGGTTGGAGAAATAATTTCAAAGGCATCAGCATCTTTACCTTTTATTTTAATTGAGTATTCCAATTCTAAATTTGTATGATTATAGAGGAAGAAATGATCAGTTATAGTACTATCCGTATTTAACTCTACCTCGTTAAAATTAACTTCATCGGTAGATTCAAATCCGCACATACCTTCGCCTAAAATATCAATTTCAACATCCTTTCCGCACTCAAGTTCTAACATTAAAGATTGCTCATCATAGTACATGATTTTCTTAGGGGCAAACATTAGTTCAATATCTACTTTATCGCCAACAGGGATTTCTTTTTTGATGGTATCTGCAAAAGAAAAAATATTATCAGGATTATTTTTCAAATAGTACCCTGAAATATTAACGGTTGTATCAGAATTATTTTCAAATACATCTTCGAATGTTACAATTTTCTTCTGCCCCGAAACCGTAGATGTAAAACCGAGAGAATTTTTCAGTTTCTTGAGTGCCGGTAAAACCAAATCAAAATTTTTAGTATAGGCATCAACCGGATTATCTAAACCATCAATCGGATAAGCAATTACACGTATATGGAACTTACCTTCCATTAAAGGAGGTATCCAAGAATAAAAATCTCCAGTAGCATTTTTCTTTATTAACTTCCAGTGAGTCCAATCATTAGAATAATAAATATCTTTACGACAAGATGCAGGAACACCGTCCCAAAAAATTTTAATTTCATCGCATGAAAGATACACGCTTTTATCAACCCAAGCATCTAATTTTGCCTCACCACCATATACTATAACTTCCCTGTCACAAGGTTCCGCTTTGCAAATTAATTTTGTTTGGCGAGGGAGGTAGTCTTCGTGTTGAGTAAAAGCGACTTGGATTGTATATGAAGAGTTCGCTTCGATATGAATTCCATCGGAAGGCATCGATGTTTTTCCGCCACCATAATCAATAATTTTAAAATATTGATCATCTTCAAGATAAAGAGAATTTATTGTCATATCCCAGGGACTTGGCTTAATCTTGATTTCGACAATCTCACTCTCATCAATATTTGGGTTTCCGAAATAATACTGGCCACCATCAAGACCATCGACTTTGAATACTGTCCATTCTGGAACTTCATATTCAAAATCATAAGATTTTTTTGCGGGCTTATATCTTACAAGGACATCACGCACAAATGCAGAACTTTCGCAATGTAAGTCGGTATTCCAAGTAAGCACACAATTTTCTAGAACCTTAAAATCGTTTCCTAAAGCCATTAGTTTATTACGCATATCACTTGGTCGTAGATTAATATTATATCTACCACCCGTATTATTGGAAATATTCCTCATTGCAGTCAATGAAGGATCTAACTCATTTGAAACTATATAGGTATATAGTCTTATATTATTTCGTAAAAGTGTATTTTGAATTTCTTCTTCTTTCAAATCTCCAAAAGTAGATGTATGTTTTCCATCGGATATGAACACAATAATTCTGTTTATATTCGGTTGTCTTTTTAGTGATGCAATAGCACCATTATTCTCATCAAAAAATGCTACATTAAAATCAGTTTGAGCAGTTACTGCATTTAGGTGTTTAACAGCTTCCGTCAAGTAATCTTTATCATTAGAAAAATCTGCTTTCACATAAACATTTGTAGCAAAAGTATTAATTCCTATATTTGAGAATCTTGAATAATTAACTTTTTTAATAAAGGCTTCTACTGCATCTTCTACCCAGTCAATTTTTTCCATGCCATTGTACATCTCCCCCATCGAGGTACTGTTATCAATCATAAACAGAACCTGCATAGTCGGAAATTCAGGGTTACAATCGACAGACAAAAGCGAATTCGGTATGATAACACCATCTTCTTTAACTACGAAGTCTGTATTAGAAATGTTTTTATTTATATCATAATCTGCTGCATTTTCATAAACAATGAACGGCAGTTCGATGATTGGAAATTTTTCAGAACTGATTCCTCCAGCTACAAAACTTTGAGCTGATATTGCTACAACACTAAATGAATAAGTTAAAAATAACAAGCAGTAATATTTTGATAAATATCTCATGCGATCATAAAAATAAATTTCAAAATAAGTAATCATAAAAATGATAATCTCAAACAGCAAATATACAAAAAATTATAGAAATATCAAAAATTTCTTCTCTATTCAAGCTAAATTTATTTCTTTATCGTCTCATATTTTTTATACTATCATTATTATTTTTGAGGATATGAATGAAAATATTAACTATTAACCCGGGTTCAACATCAACAAAGATTGCGGTCTATGAAGATTTGAAACCGATTTTTACCGAAACTTTACGTCACAGCACGGAAGAAATTGGAAAGTTTGAAGACATATATTCACAATTCCATTTTAGAAAAGATATTATTATCGACTGTCTGAATCAACATGATATCAAACCCTCTGATTTGGAATGCTGTGTAGGTCGTGGTGGTTTGGTAAAACCTGTTCTGGGTGGGGTAATCAGAGTTTCTGAACCTTTACTTGAAGATTTAAAAAAAGGGGTACTCGGTGAACACGCTTCAAACTTGGGCGGAGTATTGGCAAATGTAATTGCTAAGGAATCAAAAAATCCTGAAAACTGCTTTATCGTTGATCCTGTAGTAGTAGATGAAATGGACGAATTAGCAAGATTCTCAGGGCATCCGGAATTACCTCGAATTAGTATTTTCCACGCTTTAAACCAAAAAGCAGTAGCAAGAAGACACGCTCGTAAAATTGAAAAACCATATAATGACTTAAACTTAATCGTTGCTCACCTTGGTGGCGGTGTTTCAGTATCTGCCCACAAATTAGGAAAAGTTATTGATACAAACAATGCTCTTGACGGTGATGGGCCGTTCTCTCCTGAACGTTCAGGAGGACTTCCTGTAAGTCAATTAGCGAAACTATGTTTCTCAGGGAAATACACACTTCCTGAAGTGAAAAAAATGATTACAGGTAAAGGTGGTATTGTTGCTTACTTGGGGACTAATAGTGCAATAGAAGTTGAAGATAGAATAAAGGCAGGCGACAAAGAAGCTGAAACTGTTTATAAAGCATTAGCATACCAAATCGCTAAAGAAATCGGGTCAATGGCTGCAGTTCTTAAAGGTAGGGTTGATAATGTTTTAATTACAGGAGGTATCGCATACTCTAAAGAACTTACTGCATGGATTAAAGAATACGTTGAGTTTATTGCTCCTGTTGAAGTATATCCGGGCGAAGATGAAATGGAAGCTCTTTGCGAGGGAGGTTATTACGCATTGAAAGGTGAGTATTCAATCATGGATTACGATGCCTAATCTAATGTTCTAACAGCTTAACCGTTGGCGACATATATTTTAAAAGATGATGGTGTATTACCGTCGTCTTTTATCTTTTTTATTAAAATATTTATTACCTTTGAATCTTAATATGGAGAAGGTAGGTCATATATATTAGAAATAGATGCTGTTTTAAAATGGTTGATTAATATCGATTAAGAATCATACTTAACCTGTTCTTCCTTATTCAGCTTATTGATATTCAAGAGTAGTCCGATAAGCAGAAAATTTATTAAAAGTGAAGTACCGCCATAGCTCAGAAATGGAAGAGGAATACCTGTTACTGGCATTACTCCCATGGTCATACCCATATTAATCAAGCAGTGATAAAGAATAATTACAACTGACCCAGCAGCAATAATCGAATTAAAACGATTAGTTGCTTCTGATGCTATTTTCACGCCACGCCATAACAAAATCACGAAGAGGATAATAATCACCGCTCCACCGATCAACCCGAATTCCTCAAGAGGTACAGAAAAAATAAAATCAGTCCACTGCATCGGAATAAATCTAAGTTGTGTCTGCGTTCCCTGCATATACCCTTTACCGAAAATCCCACCACTACCAATTGCAATAATGGACTGAAGAACATTGTATCCATTCCCCAAAGGGTCAGCTTCGGGATTTAGAAATGTATCAATCCTTGCCTGCTGAAAATCTTTTAGGCTGTTTTTTACAACCGGTGTTAGAAATCCTATCAGGAAGTATAAAGCCCCTGAGATTATGGGCATAATCAATTTTCGCTTAAAGAAAAATCCTAATACTGTCATAACTCCTGCTACTATATAGAAAGTAGTTGTATCAATCAATGAAATAACAGCAAGAATTGGAATACAGGCCAAAGTATAAAGAATAAATCCGCTGAAACCACTCCAATACAAAACACCATAAAACAGAACAATAATAACAGAAAACGAACCAAAATCAGGTTGCAGCATAATCAGAAATAAGGGTACTAAAAATGCAGTGGTTATCAATAAAAATTCAGATAAGTGTTTAATATCGCTATACTTATTCGATAGCCTCCATGCAGAAAAAAGTAACACAGCAGGCTTTGCCAATTCGGCAGGCTGCAAGGAAAACCCGGCAAATCTAATCCAACCTTGAGTACCATTAATTTTTGTACCCAAGGGGGTCAGCACAACTATAAGTAGTAAAATACTAACTGCATACACCGGAATTGAAATCGAACGGAGCCATTTATTCGGAACAAAAAACATTCCGATAGCTGCCACTATTCCAATACCACCATAAATTACCTGTCTCCAAAAAAGCGAGAGCATTTCCGAAGCAGATAGACAACTATACAAGGAAACTAACCCTATCCCAAAGAGAAATACTCCAGCGAATAGGGTTAGAAAATCAAATGAAATTTTAGTCTTTTTCCGTAAAACTATTTTTTGTTCAGCCACGATACTATATTATATTTCAGGAACAGTAATTTTACCTGTCAAAGCAGAAGCCGCAGCAGTAGCAGGAGAAGTTAAATATACCTCAGTATTAGGATTACCCATTCTACCTTTGAAATTTCTATTAGTAGTCGCTACTGCACGTTCTCCATCGCCTAATGCTCCTTGGTGAACACCGAGACAAGGACCACATCCAGGGTTCATTACAACAGCTCCAGCAGAAATTAAATCAGTAACATAACCATTTTCTACTGCTTCTTTATAAATAGTTGCAGATGCAGGGAAAACTAACATTCTTAAATTTTCAGAGATTGTTTTTCCACGAACGATATCAGCAGCTACTTTAATATCATCTAATCTACCATTAGTACAAGAACCAATAACTATTTGATGAACATCTAAACCTGCTACTTCTGAAACAGGTTTAACATTATCAACCGTGTGTGGGCAAGCAATTTGAGGAGTAATTTTTGTTGCATCAATTTTTACAATTTCTGCATATTCTGCATCATCATCAGGTGTCATCATTTCGATTTCGCCAGTTACTCCCGCTTCTTCCCTAAGATACCTAATAGTTTCTGCATCAACTGGAACGATACCTGAAGTTGCACCTGCTTCGACTGCCATATTACTCAAGGTCAATCGACCGGACGTACTCATATTACGAACGGTAGAACCATGATATTCCAATACTTGGAAGTTTGCACCCTTAGCCGTAATTTTTCCGATTAGGTGTAGGATAACATCTTTTGGATAAACATTTGGAGCCAACTCTCCTTCGATTTCTACTTTGATTGTCTTAGGTACTTCCACATTCAAAACACTTCCCAAAGCCCAAACAGATGCCATTTCCGTAGCTCCGATACCGAATGAAAATGCTCCCAAAGCACCGTGAGTAGTAGTATGACTATCTGTACCAACTACAACTGTTCCCGGAAGAACATAACCATATTGAGGAAGAATTTGGTGACAGATACCACCACGAATACCTGAAATATCATGGAACTTGGAAATACCTTGGTCTTTGCAAAAATCTCTTTCTAAGATATGATTGGTTGCTGTTTTTTTACTTTCGGCAGGTACCCTGTGATCGAAAATAATTGCAATCTTATCAGAATCGAAGACCTTTGCTTCCTTATTTAATGGTTTGTAAATTTCGTTGAACTGATTGATTACTAATGCTCCATTTTCGTGAGACATACACAAATCAACCTTAGGTTCAATAATATCTCCGGGTTTAACACTATCTAATCCGGCAGCTTTTGCTAAAATCTTTTCAACTATTGTTTTTCCCATGCCATTAACTCCTTGATGGTTTAAGATGTAATTTGCTACTTATCCTAATTACATCTTACAAATTATTTTAATCCTTCTGTAATTTCATTTGCAAATTTATTTACAATCGGTAAATCAATGTTTTTAGGATATTCCTTTTTGTAAACATCTAATGCCGATCTTGCTTTTTCAAATTTTTTCATGAATATCAACATCTCAATTTTCCCTAATTGAGCATCTTCAACTAAATCCGAGTCAGGGTATAAGTCAATTAGGAAATCGTAATAAATTACAGCAGCCAAAGGTTTTTCAATCTTGTTATATAGTTCAGCAATCGAAAATTCTCTTTGGGCTAATTTATCTGTTAATTCGGTAATTCTATCTTGGGCTTCGAAGAATAATGAATCCCCCGGATAAAGGTTTTTATATGATTCAAACTCTGCTATCGCTTTGATTGTATATTCCTGATCTCTGTCGTACCCCGGTGATATGTTATAGTAACATAGAGCTTTTTTGTATCTTGCTTCTTTTCTCAATCCACTTGCAGGAAACCGTCTTTCAACCAAACTATAGTGAAACGCTGCCATTATATACTCTTTACGAGCCATACTAACTTCGCCAAGATAATACTGTGAGCTGTCTGCGAATTGGCTTGTTGGATATTGAAGTTTAATTTTATTAAACATATCTTCAGATTCGAAATATTTTTTCTTATCCAATAGTCTCTTACCTTCACGGAATACCTGTTCGGCGGTATTCAACTCCACATCTGAACTTTTACAAGAAACAATAAAAACCGATAAAACTAAAATTGCTAAAAGATATAATTTATTCATCTTCAAAATATCAGTACCTTTAAATGAAATATTTACGTTTTTTTGCTAATCAAATTGTATATTTATTAATTATTCTTCAATTACATAGGATTCAAATACCATCTCCATCTCTCCTTCGGTAGTTGGAAGAACAACACGGTACCTATCATATTCCCCTGGATTATACGGAAACCCTATCAGACCTCTAATTTTCCCGCCCGGAGGAATGATTGTATCATTAATAGCACTCACAGTCCAAAATTGAATTTCATTTTTTAGCATATCCCTATATTCGTCATGTGTTTCATCAATTGCTACATACTCTACTCCGTGTCCTGCCGCTGAACCAAATGTATCTACAACTTTATCACTTTCATCTTCATAATCCGTAAGTACAATAGTTAAGACATCAAAAAGAAAACTGATTCCTGTGATTGCCTTTTCAACTTTTTCCTGACTTTCTGATTCAGCAATAGCTTCACGTCTCCATTGCTTTTCTTTTTCGGGACTATAGGCATATCTTGGATTTTCATAACAAATAAAATCTTCGGTACTTTCAATTCTATTGCATGGTATATAGAATAAGTCATCAGTACGAAGATGAAAATCACCATCAGTATTATTAGTAATTTCAACATAAAAGAAAACATCAGACTTTTGAGCATAGCTGTATCTTCCCGTAATGCCTAAGTCATACATTTCTGCTTCTGAATAATTCGACATAGTTTTGCTACGAGTTTCAGGAGTAGGTCTAAGGGCATACTGTGGATTAGAACAAGAAACAACTACCACGCTTAACACAAAAATCAAGTAAATTCGTTTCATCATACACCTCATATTTCCGATTAAATATAATTTTAAATCGAATTTTATCTGTAAAAGTTTCATTTTTATTGGTATATTGAAAAAAAATACAATTTGTTCAAAAATATTTATTTTTTGTATTCTTTTTTTTCTTAATTTAGAGTTGTTAGAAAGTGAGCAGAGGCATATAAACCTTTGTTTGAACATCATAAATTAAAATGTATTTATTTTATATAGGATATATATGAAGGTTCCATTTTTAGATTTAAAGATTAACTACCAATCAATCAAAGAGGAAGTTGATATAGCGATACAAGAAGTACTTGATAATACAGCATTCGCTCTTGGATTTGCAGTAGAAAGATTAGAGAATAATTTTTCAAAATATATTGGAGTAAAACATTCTATTGCTTGTAACAGCGGTACATCTGCCCTACACTTGGCACTATTGGCTGCCGGAGTAAAGGCAGGAGACGAAGTAATCACAACTCCATCTACTTTTGTTTCAACAACTTGGGCTATCTCTTATGTTGGAGCAAAGCCTGTTTTTGTTGAAACAGATGAAGAAACATATACTATAGACCCGAAAAAAATTGAAGCTGCTATCACAGAGAAAACAAAAGCAATACTACCTGTCCATCTATACGGACAATCTTCGGATTTAGATGAAGTCAATGCAATTGCTGAAAAACATAATCTACTTGTAATCGAAGATGCAGCACAAGCTCATGGAGCCCTATACAAAGGCAAGTCATGCGGTTCTATCGGAGATATGGGGTGCTTCAGTTTCTATCCAGGAAAAAATATGGGTGCATTCGGAGAGGGTGGTATGGTTACTACCAATAACGACGAGTTTGCAGAAAGGGTACGTCTATATAGAAACCACTGCCAACCGGAAAAATATTATCATAATGATATTGGATATAATTACCGTATGGACGGTATCCAAGGTGCTGTTCTTGATGTGAAACTGAAACATATCGAAAGATGGAATGATATGCGTCGTGCAAACGCAAAAAAATACACAGCAGGATTAGAGGGTATTGCGGAAGTCAAAACTCCTAAACTTATGGATTACATGAAACCAGTTTGGCACTTATATGAATTACGAACAAAAAACAAAGAAACTCGTGATGCTCTTTTGAAATTTTTACATGACAAGGGGGTTGGAGCAGGCTTACATTATCCTATTCCGGTACATTTACAAAAAGCATACAACCATCTTGGCCATAAAAAAGGAGACTTCCCGATAGTAGAAATGATGGCTGACTGCCTAATTTCTCTTCCAATGTACCCTGAAATGACTGATGATATGATTAACTATACTGTAGGTTGCGTTAAAGAATTTTACGGTAATTAATAAGTATATTTTTGATTTATAGGTGTAGTATTCTGCTCCGTTTCTATTTGATTATATTGAGGTAAAAATGGATAACAATTTATTCGGGTCAATAATATACGGTCCTGTGAACAGTAGAAGGTTAGGTAAATCACTCGGAGTTAATTTATTGCCTACTGATGTAAAAGTGTGTTCTTTCGATTGCATCTACTGCGAATGCGGTTTCAATACTAAATCTCCTAAAATCAATTTTCCGAAATTAGAAGATATTGTGAAAGCATTAGAAACAGCATTGATAAAGTTATCCCAAAATAAAAGACAACTCGACTCAATTACTTTTTCAGGAAATGGTGAGCCTACACTACACCCAAATTTTTCTAATGTCATTGATAATACCATAAGATTACGGAATAAATATTTCCCTAATTCAGTAATCACAGTATTGACAAACTCAACCCAACTCCACCGTCCCGAAATATTTAATGCACTTAGAAAAATAGAAAATCCATACCTCAAATTAGATAGTGCAATCGAGGATACTGTTTTAAAAATTGATAAACCAAATCGTACAAATATAAACTCAAACTTATATTCTATCGAAAAAACAATCAATTTAATGACAGAATTTAATGGTGAATGTGTAATACAAACAATGTTTTTGCACGGGAAGTATGATGGTAAATACATTGATAATACTTCCGAGATAGAACTGGATTTATATTTTCAAGCTATAAACAAAATAAATCCACGTATGGTTACAATTTATACAATAGCAAGAAATACTCCTGCTGAAAATTTAGAAAAAATATCTCCGCACACTCTTGACGAAATTGGAAGAAAACTGGAAAATATGGGATACAAAGTGCAGATTTCTTATTAGGGAACTAATGTCAAATTATTTTCTGTAATCTTAATTTACGTTGTATTGATTTTTTCGTATTTCTACGTAATTATATAGAGATATTTTACAATATAAAGTGAAGATATTCGACGATAGAATATATTTCGGTAAAACATTTTGAGATAGAAAAAACTTATTAGTAAGTTTCTTGAAAAGATGGAAAATTAAATAACTAAATCTAATATTGGAGAAAAGTAGTATGAAAAAAGTAACAGCAGAATTCTTAGGAACATTTTGGTTAGTATTAGGTGGATGCGGTAGTGCATTATTAGCAGCCGGTTTCCCTGATTTAGGTATTGGGTTTGTCGGAGTGTCATTGGCCTTTGGACTTACTGTACTTACTATTGCGTATTCATTGGGGCATATTTCAGGAGCGCATTTGAATCCGGCAGTAACTATTGGCTTATGGACGGGAGGCAGAATAAGTGCAAAAGAAATTATACCTTATATTATTTCTCAAGTACTTGGTGGTATTGCAGCAGCAGGTGTTCTTTATCTAATAGTTACTGGAAATGGAAGTGATATTGGTTCTTTTGCAGCCAATGGTTATGGTGAACATTCACCAGGCGGATATAGTATGACAGCTGCAATTATAACTGAATTAGTAATGACTTTTATGTTTTTGATAGTTATTTTAGGTGCAACAGATGAAAAAGCACCAAAAGGTTTTGCCGGATTAGCTATCGGACTTACTTTGACACTAATCCACTTGATAAGCATACCTGTTACCAATACTTCTGTAAATCCTGCAAGAAGTATTAGTCAGGCTATTTTTGTAGGAGACTGGGCAATATCTCAACTTTGGTTATTTATTGTGGTTCCGATTATTGGAGCTATATTGGCAGGATTTGTTTATAGATATTTAAAATCAGAATAAAAAAATAGAAACCTAATTATTTTTTTATGATGATACCTATCAATTTCTGTAATACGTTATAGTATTCGATTGAATACTGTCTTGTAATTTTGAGATTAAATTTAATTTATGGGTGTAAATAGTATATAAAAAGAAGCCTTTAATTTGTTTTAAATTAAAGGCTTACTTATCTATTTGTACTCGGAGTGGGAATCGAACCCACACGGACATCACTGTCCACAGGATTTTAAGTCCTGAGCGTCTACCAATTCCGCCATCCGAGCTTAAAATAGACTTCAAAATTAAGGTTATTTTTTTACATGACCAAATTTTTTCCTAAAAATTTTATATTTTTATAGATAAAGTTATAATCTTATAATCTTATTTCATCTTCAAAGTATCAACCATCTTCTATTTACTTCACATATTCATTTTTCTCAAATACAGCGTATCTCTCACTTTCCTTGACTAATGTAAAGTTATTTTTTACCATTTCTCTATATTTCAAAGTGTAGGGAGTATCTAAGTTAAATACATAGTCGTATGATGAATATTCCCTTCCGTATTTATCGCTATGCCCGAACATAAGATATGAACTGTCAGCTTTATAAAAAACGAGCATATCAGCTCCTCTTGCTTCTTCTAATGCTTTTTCTTCCCATTCAGCTGGTGCTTCTATAGAAAAATAGAATTGCGAGCCTCCAAATACAGAATGATCAAATTTGGGAGTCTCATAATTTATTATTGCTGATGCAGTTTGAACTGCAACCAGCAAAGGCTTTTCTTTTCCGAAATCATTATACCTGCTATTTATAAAATCAGATGTTGCTAATGCCTCAGTATGGTTATAAGCATTTGCTTCCCTATCTTTGAATACTGAATTATATTTTGCTTTATCTGTAAAATAGTAGATTGGAGCTTGAAGTCTGAATACATACCTTACAAATGGACTAAAAGCAAATGCCATTAACAGTAAACCAACGACAGCCGATTTTTTAAATTTGTCAAAATTTTTCCAATTTTGCTTGATAAAATCTATCGCTAAAAATACTCCCAAAGATGAAAAAATCAACCATGACGGAAACATTCGTACAAAGTGATACACAAAAAATTTCTTTTCAACTATAGCAGAGCAAAATAGGCATATTGTAAATATGAAAGCTGTTGTAAGTAGGTGCTTTTGCTTTTCTGGTATATTATCTTTGGAAATAAAGTAGAATAATCCGCATAATGAAGCTAAAGTTACTCCAGCGGAAAGCTTATCGCCAAAGACCAAAGTTACCTGTATAAAGAACTCTTTGATTAAAGAAGTCCCCCAATGAGGTCGAGTAGAATATTGAGACAGAAGTTCAGTAATCTGCACAAATCCGCCAAATACTTCTGAATCCAATAGTGGAAATAAAGTCAGAATAAATCCGATAAACATACCTATACCTAATATGAATATCCGCTTTAATTTGCGTGGAAGAGAATAATTTGAGAAAAAGACATCTTGTACAAGTATTGCAACTAAGAATATACCAAAAGGATATTTTATTCCAGTTACTATACCAATTATTAATCCTGCAAATATACGGTTCAGAATTTCTGCTTTTTCATTTTTTAATTCAGATAACTGTAAATACATAAGCCCAACATTAGCTAATCCAGCGAACATTGCCTGCTGTAAGGTACTTACATGGCCGATTGCAACATATAATAATGAGTAGATTAGTATTGTTAAGCCTGCCCATAATTCGTTTTGGGTATAACGATTAACCAATCGAAACAGCAAACCAAATAAAATTATGTGGAACAATAAATCAAACATTCTAACAAATACAGCGTTAGATGTGAACACCTCTGATATAGCCCAGTATATATAATATAAAAATGCCGGCTTTAAATCAATAAAATCAACGAATATTTTACCACCATTGCTTATGGTTTCAGCGGCCTGCAAATATATTGCATGGTCTCCATGAAATGGGAAAAATAACATCGGCAACATCAGTAGGCCCGCGATAAATAACCAGTAACCGCCCCACTCTTTAAAAAAAATCTTCATCATTTTGAACTGAATTTATCTTCTTGATTAGCAAAAAGAAAATTGAATGAAGTCATCGAACCGTAGCATCTTGAAATATAATTTTGGAATTTCAATTTTTCTCCCTCAGAAAGGGTTTTGTTGGAATTAATCTGCTGTTCGAGAACCCTAAGATTATCTCTTACCATTACAATTTTATGCATCAAAGTGTCAACAGAAATTTCCTGTTCCTTCAAGTCAGGATTATTCGGAGTTATTGTTATCGTTGCCCCTTCCCACTTCTGAGCTAAATCAGCTGAATGAATTTTATTCATTTCACCGACAATTCTTTTTGCCAATACTTGCAGTTCCATTGCATCCATCATATTTATCCTTCCTCCTCTGCATGGAATTTTTCAAATGTGAATTTACCGTTTTTCATTAATGTTTTACCGTCTATTTCAATTGTTGGGTCAGTCAATACTACACTAATCTGTGATGGTGGAGTCAAAGTTCCCCCAAATGAAAAGTTATTTCCAAAGGAGAAATGACACGTTCCCAAAACCTTTTCATCCTCAGCTATATCGCCTGAAATCTGTGCATTATAATTTGTTCCAATTCCAAATGCCCCGATAGTTTTCGCTTCGACCTCCATACCTTCCATCAGTTTTTTAAATTTTCCTTTCATTGTGCCTTTGCCACGTACGTCAATGATTGTACCATCAATAACTTCAATTTCAACCGGACTGGTACATAGACCAATTTCTCCGATAGAACCGTCAACTACGATATTACCCGTCGTTTCTTCTTCAATCGGAGCAATATAAACTTCACCTGATGGCAGGGTCCCCCAAGCTCCAAGATAATGAAGTCGTCCCGAACTTTTGATAAGCTCTCTTTCCGTTATATCAAAAGTCACATCTGTTCCAGAATCTGTTGTTACATGAACTATTGATGCACCTTGGAAAGCATCAAAAATAGCATCGTTTAAATCTTCGATTCTACTTCTTTGAACATCTAAATTACGGCAGAAAGCATCTTCTGACATTTCAGGGATGCAAGCAACTCTTACGCCCCCCTTAGTGGCCTGATGACGCGGCCCCGTATGAGTAATCGACTTTGTGGTTACAGTTACAACTACATCGAAAGCTCTCATCACATCTATTAATTGATTTGGAGGTTCATCTCCATTTATTTCTATATGGGGAATCTCCATCATAAATACTCTATCTGAATTAGCTTTTGCAACTTCACGAATGGCACGAGCAATTTTTTGCATGGTTGTATCGTAAACAATCAAAAAGGCTTCACGAGGATCGACCATGATATAATCTTCTACTGCCCTTTTTGCTGCTTGTTTCAATTTTGCTGAAATCATTTTATCTCTATACTATATTTTACCTTATAAAAAATTATTTGCCAGTTGAACCAAATCCACCAACGCCTCTTTCTGTTTCATCTAAATTTTCTTTTTCTACCCAAGATACCTGCTCATATTTTGTGATTACCAACTGAGCTATTCTATCTCCCTTTGAAATTGTAAAGTCATTGTCGCTAAAGTTAGATAGAATTATTTTAATTTCACCTCTATAATCACTATCGACTGTCCCAGGAGCATTCAGAGCAAAAATACCACTCTTTGCTGCCAAACCACTTCTTGAGCGAACTTGACATTCATATCCCTGCGGTAATGCAATTGCCAATCCTGTAGGAATCATTTTTGTTTTCCCTGATTCGATAACTATATTTTCTTCGATAGCTGCATATACATCCATTCCCGCAGAGCCTGAAGTTTGATACTTTGGCAATGGAATATCTAAAAATTTATCATCAACACGAGCTATATCAACATTAATCATTTTCAATCTCCTTTGTTTTGAATTCATTTAGTGTATTTTTTTTCAAAGCCCTAATAATAAGAATAAGCCCTGTAATGATGAATGGTACACTCAGAACCTGACCCATTTTTATCCCCATAGGTAACAAGAACTCTGCTTGCGGTACCTTCCATTGTTCCAAAATTAATCTTGCGGTGAAAACCAACACCATGAATAATCCTGTCAGTAAACCTTCGGGAGTATTTTCTTTTTTCGATTTATAGTAGAAGAATAACAATACAAAAATAGCTCCATAAGCGAAGGCTTCGTATAGCTGTACAGGGTGTCTTGCAATCATATCAACTCTTTCAAAAACTACAGCCCACGGCATAGTGGAAGGACTACCTACAATTTCAGAATTAAAGAAATTACCCGTTCTGATAAATAGTCCCGATAAGGCAACACCTATCACGATTCTGTCAATTATCCACAAGTACGTATATTCTTGATGTTTACTAATGAACAACCACATAGCAAACAATATGCCTAATGCAGCTCCATGAGAAGCTAAACCACCCTCCCATACTTTTAAAATCTTTATGGGATTTGCTAAATAGTAAGATGGATCATAGAAAAAGCAATGTCCTAACCGAGCACCAATAACAGTTGCAATAACTATATAAATTATTAATTTATCCAAATTCTTTAGGTTTTTATTTTCCCAGTTGAAAATCTGCTCAAGAATCACATATCCAATTATAAAACTTGACGCAAATAGAACACCATACCATCTTGGTTCAATAGAACCTATCTTGAATATTTCAGGGTTAATATTCCAATGTATTGTTAAAACAAGACTCGCTAAAGTAGTTAACATATTCTAATTCCTTGAACCTGGGTTTTTCGCCCAGTATAATTTTTCTCTTAATAGTTCAAAATATGACTTATTGTTAGGTTTAATCATCTTAAAACGCTCTTCTACTTTCGTAATAATTATCTTATTATCCGTTTCGATAATCATATCATCTCCCCCATCTGACACCAATTTCGCCCGCCCATTATGAGAGTAAATTGAAAATGAAAGGATAGTTGTATCCGGCAAGATAAGAGGACGAAGTGTAAGTGTGTGCGGTGAAATCGGAGTCAGACACAAAACATTTGCACTAGGTGGAATAACTGGCCCATTACAGGAAAGAGAGTAGGCGGTTGAACCTGTTGGTGTAGTAATTACTAGTCCATCAGCTCTATATTCTGCTACTAAATGTTCATCAGACCAAGTATTAATGGTAATCATCCTTGAACTTCCACTCTTTTCAATAATAAAATCATTGATAGCAAACATTTCTTTTTCGATTTCTTCGTTTTTGAAAACCTCCGCCTTTATATAAGAGCGATCAACAACTCTGTAGTTTCCTTCTACTAAATCATTTAATCCCTTATCAATCTCATCAACAGGAAACTCCGCTAAAAAACCAAGTCTTCCGATATTAATACCCATAATCGGAATATCGCTACCAAACAAATCTTTCGCAGCATGCAATACAGTACCATCTCCACCAAGTGTGATGCACACATCTGCATACTTTTCGAATTGGTGAATGGGTATCGTTTTTACAAAATTTCGGACTTCGCTAGATAATTTTGCTACTAATTCTTCTCTTGCGTAAACCGGGATTCCTTTTGCTAATAGGTATTCGGCTACGTACTCAGCCCAACGATAAGATTCAGGTTTGGTTGAATTCTCATACAGTACGACACTATTCATATACCAAAATCTCAAATCATTCAATATTCAAAATGCAAATTACTATTTTTTTCTAATATAACCAAATATTCAGCATTTCTTGATAATAAGTTACATTCTGATAACGTTAGTTATTGTAAATGGTATTTTATACTCAAACCACTATAAGTAATGTAAATCGAAAATCAACAAAAAAATACTCTTTAAATAAATCAAAGAGTATTTAATGTTAAAGAACCATTCCCCTACTAATAGGAAAGCGGAATATTATCATCAATCACAATGATAAAATCTGCTACTTCCTTATTATCATCATCAATTACATCTAAATCTTTTTGCAGACCAGAGGTTATTGTTTTTATTTTCAATTCAGGTGAATATTCTTTCAGATACCAAACAATTCCCTCATTCCAATCGGAATGGTATCTACCGTTTAAGTGAATAAATATTTTCCCTTTTTCATAGAATTGTGAAATCCAATATCCCATAGTTGCATCTTTGATGGCCTGAGCTTTTGCAACTTTGGACATATCCATATTCATCATTTTATGTCCAGTTCCAGACTCTACAATTTGTTTATAAATCGTAAGGTTAGGGTCAAATTTGATTGGCAAAGGCGGCAACCAGCTGTATTCTTCATCTGTTAATGAATCTAATCCGGGAAATCCTTTCCTCGAAATTTTTCGTGCATAACGACGTGGAATATTCGTAGCGTAATAGTCAATTTTATTTTCTTTAGCCCATTCTAAAAGTGGAGCATAATCAGTAGAATAATTATTCCAAAGACGTACTTTCTTCATGAATGTATCTTTCTTGATTTCACCTTTCATGTATTTTTGCATATCTTCTTGATTATCTGTTTCAAACATTTCTGCCCCAATAATGATTGGATTGATTTTATTCAAATCAACAGAGACTTCATATTCTAACCAATGACCTAAGGTTACATTATGTTGCTCTCCGAAAAAAACAACATCTGCCTTGCTTAACTCTTTTATCATATCACTATATTTCACACTATTTCCTTCTTTATCGTATATTTTATATGCAGCTTTATCATTTGCAACAGAAACAGTAGAAACCCCAAAAAGTAGAATCAATGACCAATAAATTATTTTATTCATTTTTATCTCTCTATATATTAAATTTTACAAAAAATGGGGCTATCTACAGATAGCCCCTTATATTCAAAAAATAACTATACCTTATTCCTCATCGGCATCTTGGACCGGAGTCCGAATTAATACATGTACAGTACGGTTATAGAAACGACCTTCAGGCAAGTCATTTGTAAATAGTGGGTCATTTTCACCAACTCCAACAGAAGTTAATTTACCGTATTTACGTTTTGTTTTTCTTTCGATACCAGCTTTTACGGACCCAGAACGACGACCTGATAATCGCATATTAGTTTTTTCCAAACCTTTAGTATCAGTATGACCTGTTACCACGATACGA
>PDWI01002528.1_pt1 | contig 27269 bp, 20 predicted proteins | sample 1430891 | NCBI WGS metagenome assembly PDWI01 (sample SAMN01162508, study PRJNA174530) | Oral metagenome, whole genome shotgun sequencing project. | biome: Marine environment; feature: Marine mammal; material: Swab sample of the gingival sulcus; isolation source: swab sample of gingival sulcus... | reverse complement strand
GCTCGCAATGGTGTATAACATATATATAAACACAATAGTGTTTATACTCCCATATTTGATGAATAAGTTCTATTGTGTTTATATATTACATAATAGATCTTATGCAGTTATTATATACGGTGTTTGCTGTGCTGTCAAGGTTTGGTTTTAGAAAATCTGTTTTTTTCGTCTAAGTTTTATGTCGCACGATAAGTTACGACGGGGGGTAGTGTAGGATTTTGTCGATTTTCATGTTGTTTTCAAAAATTGCAAGTTATGTTAATCGAATAAATCGGTAAAAGCCGAAGCGAGGGGGCTTCCCGAGCCTGTCGAGATGCAGTAACCGCCTGCCGAGGGATGGTTCCCCCTCATTATCAATTATGTTTTTTTTGATTCTGCTACAGCCATCTTGTCGCAGAGTTCGTTGTATTCATTGTTGTTATGAGCTTTTACCCAAAGCCATTGTGGATTTATTTGGTTTGCAAGGCAGTCCAATGATTGCCATAGTTCTTGGTTTTTCACGGGTTTTTTTTGTGAGGTGCGCCAGTTGTTTTTTTTCCAGTTATGTATCCAGTCTGAAATACCTTGTTGTACATATTTTGAATCGGTGTAGACTTTAGGAGCTTTGTTTGAAGTTGGTATATCGTTTGCCAGCAAAAATTCAAAGGCTTTTATTACCGCCGTTAGTTCCATTTTGTTGTTGGTTGTGTTTTTTTCGCCGCCTGATTTTTTTGCTGTCAGTTCTCCGTCAATTATGACTACAAATGCCCAACCGCCCGGACCGGGGTTTCCCGAGCATGCACCGTCAGTGTAGATGTCGATATTTTTATAAGTCATTCTCCCTCCTTTATTTGCATAAAAATTTTTTATATGCTTTTTGTATTGTTTTCATAGTGAGTTCCCAACCCATGCACGGGTCTGTGATTGACCTTCCAAAATGCTCAGGAATGTTATGATTACTTGGGTGTGTGTTGCCGTCTTGCAAAAAACTTTCGAGCATAATGCCTCTTATGCTTTCAGCAATTTTGGAATTAGCTGTTTGTTTTGTTTCTAAAACAGACATAAAAACATTCGGTTGATTTTCAGGTTTTTTTTGCGAATTATCGTGTGAGCAGTCAATTATAATTGCCGGCGGAATATTATGTTTTTGCAAAAGGTTGTGTGCTTTTTGAATTTCAAAGGGGCCGAAATTACTGCCATTGCTCCCACCCCTCAAGACGATATGTGCATCTTCATTTCCGGTAGTGTGCATTACCGCCGAAAGACCGTCTGCGGTGATACCGATAAAGCCGTGCGGTTTGTTTGCCGAAACAACGGCATTAACGGCAGAAAGCATATCTCCGTCTGTGGCATTTTTAAAACCGACAGGCATTGAAAGGCCGGAAGCAAGCTCTCTGTGTATTTGGCTTTCTGAAGTTCTGGCTCCTACCGATGCCCAGCTGACCATATCTGCAATGTACTGCGGAACAATGGGATCTAAAAATTCTGTTGCAACAGGAATGCCGAGTTTGTTTATTTCGATTAAAATTTTTCTTGCTTTTTCAAGCCCGGACGGTATATTGATTACATCATTTTTATCGGGGTCTACAATTAAACCGCGCCAGCCTAAAACCGTGCGGGGTTTTTCAAAATAAACGCGCATTACAAAAAAGAATTTGTCCGCAAATTTATTTTGCAATTCGGCGAGCCTTTTTGCAAATTCAATGCTTGCTTTTTCGTCATGTGTAGAGCATGGCCCGACTATAATTAAAAAGCGATTATCTTCTTTATGAAGAATGTTGCGGATTGCTTTTCTTGCGTAAACAACATTAGCGTAAACATCATTATCAGCAGGCATTTTTTCCAACAGGCGTACAGGTGTCAATAAAGGCTGTATGCGATTAAGTCTGCGGTTATTTACTTGCTTGTGAACATTTATCAATTCCACTTATACATTACCTAGATAAAAAATCTTGCGTCTTTATCTATTATTAAATCCGAAATATAACCGGCAATGTAAGTTCCCGTAATAGTCGTAACAGTGTTGATAACTAAAGCAACCGCTTCAATAAAGAATACAGCAGGCTTCAATATTAAATATCCGGCTTCAAATCCGCTTCCGTAAAGCATACAAATTCCTGCGATGGCAATATAGGCTCCTCTTTGAGGAAACATTCCCAAAAAGAAAGAAAAGAATGTGGAAATAAACACAAGCCACAACATACCTGAAATCCCCATCTGTTGACTTGAATACGACATAAAAATCACCATAAAGCTGATTGTCAAAACCATCGCAGTTCCGGCTTTTGCAAACACGGATAATAACGGTGTTGCAACATTTGAAATTCTTCTTCGCACTCCAAGGCTTTCGTGTACATGTCTTATGGTTACAGGTAAAGTTGCGTTTGCATCGCCTGTAAAAAAAGCTATCAACATCGGAGCCAAACTTGCATACAGTATTTTATACGGGTTTACATCTTTGCAGAAAATTTTAATAATCAAAGGGTATACACCGGCAACTATGATTATCATGTCGATTAAAAGCAGGAAAATAAAGTCCGTAAAAAAATTAGAAGCTAACATTGTTCTAAACCTGAACATCCAATATGCGGAAACAGCGACTACACAAAGCGCAAAAAAATCTACAAAAAAAGCCATAACCGCATAAGCAACTCTGGAAAAAGAATCAAATATATTAAGTCCCGGTTTTGAAAACTGTTTTTCGACTGCCGAAAATCCCATACCCGCAAAACCGCCAAAAATACACAGTGGCATAATAAAAGAGCCGTCAACCAAAGCCGAAAAAGCACTTGACGGAAACAACCTCAAAAAGAAATTTTTTATTCCCGGCACGGGTATCTCCGTACTCTTTTCGATAAAAATAGGTATTCTTGATGGTCTTGCAATCCATAACGAAAGCATTCCGATTAACGACAGCAAAAGAGCCGCCCCTACGGTAAAGCAGATAAAAAACAAAAACAGCTTGCCCAATCTCTTTGTATCACGCAAATTAAATATACCGATTGTCAAACCAAAAAACACAACCGGATAAAGAGCATATCGTCCAATCTGAATGGAAATCTCCGAAATCGCCTGTACTGCATTATTAAAAACAGCGTTGTCAAAACCTGAAACAAACGCAAAAATTAAACCAATCGCCACGGCAATAATATATTTTAACCAAATTTTCATAAAGGCTATTTTATACCAAGAAAGAAAAATCGTCAACGGCATAGACCATAAAGATTTAAATAATCAGGGCGAATTTTTGCATTGCGTTTTTATAATATAATAGAAGAGAAAATGTTTTTTTTCTCGCAATGCAAAAAACGGGCTATTCGCATGCTACGCTATCGCTCCGACTAAAATTGCGGCTTATAATTAACGCCGCAATTTTATTTGGCGTATGTGTTTTTTAAAAACACATACGCCACACCTACTATCCCTTTCGCAGAAAAACCGGCTTAAGGTGAAAGCAAATTTACAGGCAATGAACTTAGCCTGATTTTAAGCCCGAAGTCTATCCTTTTGCCCGATTGTTAAAAAAAGAAAAGCCGGCTCAATATGAGACGGCGATTTTGTTTTAAAGCAAAGGGCAAAAGATTATGCGAGGGCGAGGAGTTGGAACGCAAAAGCCGACTTTTAAGTCGGCGTTGCACTTATTTAATTGCCTTAGTAAGCAATTGTACGGAATCGGTTTTTTCCCAAGTAAAAATAGGTCTGCCAAAATGTCCGTAATTTGAAGTTTTTTGATAAATTGGTTTTTTTAAATCCAGTTTTTTGATAATTCCGTCCGGTGAAAGGTCGAATACTTCGGCAACGGCTTTTTCGATTTTGCTTTCAGGAACTTTTGCGGTTCCAAATGAATCAACTCGAATTGAAACCGGAAACGGCACTCCTATTGCATAAGCCAATTGTACTTCGCATCTGTCGGCAAGCTCGCTTGCAACAATATTTTTGGCGATGTATCTTGCCATATATGCTGCCGAGCGGTCAACTTTGGTTGGGTCTTTGCCCGAAAAAGCTCCGCCACCGTGTCGTCCCATTCCGCCGTAGGTGTCAACAATAATTTTTCTGCCGGTTAATCCTGTATCTCCGTGCGGGCCGCCTGTTACAAATCTGCCTGTCGGGTTTATAAAATATTTTGTTTTAGAGTCTATCAGGTCGAATTCAGAAATGCCGGGTTTGATAATTTCTGTGATGATAGAGTCTTTTAGCTCTCCGTGTTTTATTCCCGGGTCATGTTGATGTGAAACAACAATTGTATCAATTCTTGCCGGTTTGTGTCCTTCATATTCAACCGTTACTTGCGCTTTTGCATCAGGTCTGAGCCAGGGCAGATGTTGAGATTTTCGCACTTCAGCGGCTTTAATTAAAATTTTATGCGCTAGGGTGATGGGTGCCGGCATCAGCTCGGGTGTTTCACGACAGGCAAACCCGAACATTAAGCCTTGGTCGCCTGCTCCGGTTTTTCCTGTAAATTCGTCCAATCCTTTTCCGTCAACTCCTTGTGCAATATCAGGCGACTGCGAATGAATCATATTTAAAACCGCCATTGAGTTGTAATCCAAACCGTAATCGGCATTTACATAGCCAATGTCTCGGGCAACGGTTCTGGCGACTTCCAAAACATCTACAAATGTGCTTGTTGTAATTTCGCCACCAATTAAAACAAGTCCCGTTGAAGTAAATACTTCGCAGGCGACTCGGCTTTTATTGTCATCTCGCAAGCAGGCATCTAAAACCGCATCTGAAATTTGGTCGCATATTTTATCGGGATGGCCTTCGCCAACAGATTCCGATGTAAAAATCTTTCTTTCCATAAAGAGCTCCTTGAACGATTTAAAATGTATATTAAAAAAACAGTTCTGTCAAGTATTGAGCCGCTTGCAACACTCGTCTGCCTTTTGTAAATTTCTTATTATTTAAACGGTATTACGGAAATTGGGTAGGGGCAGAGATTAAGAAATCCCAACATGAAGACATTACATTTAGCCTGATTTTAAGCCGGACGGTATCCTTTTCTTCCGCTTATAAAAAAAGAAGAGAAGGCTCCATAGAGACTGCTATGGAGACTTTGATTATATAATTCTGTAAAGGAAGAAAGATTTAAGTCCGGCGTGGGTTGCTTGAGGAAAATGTTTGTCGCACTTCATTTTTGAAGTCGCAACAAACATTTTCTAAATTTTAAGTTTTATATTTTGGCTTTGAAAAATCCCAAGTAAGCTTTATACGCCATGTATAAGTCGGCTTTACTGATTAACTCGTGTGGTGCGTGCATCGAAAGAACGGCAGGACCGCAGTCAACTACTTCTGTTCCGTATTTTGCGAGTATGTATGCGATAGTACCGCCACCGCCTGCATCAATTTTTCCGAGTTCGGCTGTTTGCCATGTAACGGAATTGTCTTCAAAGATTTTTCTTACCTTTTGCAGGAACTCTGCATTTGCATCATTCGAGCCGCCTTTTCCGCGAGAGCCTGTGTATTTGTTAATGCAAACACCGTTACCGATATAAGCGGAGTTCATTTTTTCAAACACAGAATCGAATGCAGGGTCGAAACCGGCGGATACATCTGCAGAAAGCATTTGTGAGTTTGCAAGACATCTGCGTAAATCTATATCTCGATATTTTGGGTCAATCGCAAGAAGCTCGGCAATCATATTTTCAAAATACAGTGCCTGCATTCCGGTATTGCCCACCGAGCCGATTTCTTCTTTGTCGGCAAACAACGCGACCGCAGTGGTTTCAGGGTTTTCAATTTTCATAATCGCCTCAAGTGAGGTAAACGCACAAGATCTGTCATCATGCCCGTGTCCGATAACCAGCGAGCTGTCAAAACCTCCGTGTCTTGCTTTTCCTGCAGGCACGATTTCAAGTTCGGCAACTCGGAAGTCTTCTTCTGTAATTCCGTATTTTTGATTTAAAAGTTTAAGAACGTTTTTCTTGACGGCGTCTTTTGCTTCATCTTTTGCTTCTTTGTCGCCATCTTTTTTGCGAGCCGGTTTTTGACTTCCGATAATGACATTAAGCTGCTCGCCCGTAATTCCGTCCGCCAGTTTTTCTTGAAGCTGTTTTTGTGAAAGGTGAATTAAGAGGTCGTTTATAAAAAGAACAGGCTCATTAGGATCTTCACCAAAACAGACTTCGACCTTTTTGCCTTCTTTAGTAAAAATTACGCCGTGAATTGCAAGCGGAATTGCCGTCCATTGATATTTTTTAACTCCGCCGTAATAATGCGTTTTTAAAAAAGCCATATTATTCTGTTCATATACGGGCATCTGCTTTAAGTCAAGCCTTGGACTGTCAATATGCGAGCCGATGATATTAAGCCCTTCTTTTAAGTCCTTACCCAAAACGGCAAGAATAACCGACTTGTCTTTATTGTTCAAATAAACCTTAGTTCCCTGCTTGGCTTCACCTTTTTTAACAACATCGCAAAGTGGTACAAATCCGTTTGCTTCCGCTCTCTTGATAATTGCCTTACAACATTCTCTTTCGGTTTTGCCGTTATTCAAAAAGTCAATGTAATCGTCAGATAACTTCTGTAATTCTTTAAGCTCTGACTCATTCAAATTTTCCCAAGCTGTTTTAGCTTCGTAAGTTAAATCCATAAAAATCCTCCAAAATGAACTTTCAAAATTATACACTAAAACTAACTTTTATTAAAGACTAAAATAACATGAATTCAAAATTTTAAATCTTTATTTTGGGCGTTGCGGTTTGAATAAAAGTTTGAGCGTTTGCAAAAGTCGAAAATAAAAAACTGACGATATTTTATGCAGTTTTTTATTATAACTACGCTATCGCTTCGACTAATTTTGCACAGCGATACTGTGCAAAATGGATTTTTTAGCTAAGTTTTTAAAAAACTTAGCTAAAATTGCTCCGGCACCTAACGCATAAAGCTTTCAGTCAAAATTTAAAACTTACGTATAAAACTTCTAATTAACAAACTGGACAAATTTTTATAAATGTGTTATATTTTACCTGCAAGCTTGTATAGCTTGAATATATTTCTATTTTTAGGTGGTATTTATGAGTAAAAATCTTAAATCCAAAATTTTCGGAATTGCTGTTTTGGCAACTTTATTGATTGTTTCTTTGCTTGCTTGTTCAAAAGAAGCACAAGGTGTAATGAATAAAGACAAGCCATTAGTGTTCTTTAACCGACAGCCTTCCGACCCTACAACCGGTAAAATTGATATGACATCAATGAACTGGAATGACAAAACTTACTATGTAGGTTTTGATGCCGCAGCCGGTGGCGAAGTACAAGGCAACTTAATTAAAAACTTTTTAGAAAGTGCTGACCCTTCGCTCGACAGAAACGGTGATGGTATAATCGGTTATGTATTGTGTATTGGTGATGTTGGACATAACGATTCAAATGCGCGAACGGAAGGTATTCGAAAAGCCTTAGGTACATGGGCAGGTTCAACAGATCCAACCAATGTACAGGAAGGCTCAATTACTATCGGCGGAAAGACATTCAAAGTTGTTGAGCTGGAAGGCAAAGCTATGACAGGAACAGACGGTTCTACTTGGAATGCAAATGCCGCTACTGAAGCAATGGGTGGCTGGGCAACTAAATTTGCCGACAACATCGACTTGGTTGTTTCCAATAATGACGGTATGGCTATGGGTTGTTTGCAGGCTTCAAACTATCCTGCAGGTGTGCCTATTTTTGGTTACGATGCAAATGCTGATGCAATTGAAGCTATCGGAAGCGGAAAACTCACCGGTACTGTTTCTCAAAATGTTGACGCACAGGCAACTGCAACCTTGCAGGTTTTAAGAAACTTGCTCGATGGTCTTACAGGCGAAGAAGTATACACAAGCGGTATTACAAAAAAAGACCAATACGGCAACAAAATCTCCGCACCTGTTGAATATTGGGCAGATGTAAAAGCTGTTATGGCAACCAACTCAGGTGTTACAAAAGACAACTGGAAGGATTACACAAGCGGTACTCGCGACTCAGGAATTAAACAAACTACTGCTGAAAAGAAAAGAGTACTTTTGACGATTTACAATTCAGGTGATAACTTCTTGTCATCATCTTATCTGCCTGCTTTGAAATATTATTCTAAGCTGTTGAATATTGAACTAACTATTGTTCAAGGAGACGGACAGAATGAATCAAGTTGTTTGGACAAATTTACTAACTTGAACAGCTTTGATGCTTTTGCCGTAAACATGGTTAAGACCAACTCAGGGCCTGACTATACGGACAAATTGAAATACTAAACTGTATTTAACTTACCAATGGTGGTTTTTAAACCGCCATTGGTTGCGTTATAATAGTAGGAAAACTGTTTTTATGGACAATACCGTTCTTGAAATAAAAAAATTATCAAAATCATTTGGCAAAAACAGAGTTATAGATTCCGTAGATCTAACTGTAAAGAGAGGCTCTGTAGTTGGCTTGATGGGTGAAAACGGTGCAGGTAAGTCTACACTTATGAAATGCCTTTTTGGAATATATAAACGAGATGAAGGATATATTTCAATTTTGGGAAATCCCGTTGAATTTAAAAGTCCAAGAGAAGCATTGGAAAGCGGTGTTGCGATGGTTCATCAAGAGCTTAATCTTTGTTTAGACAGAACAGTTGCAGACAACCTTTTTTTGGGGCGCTATCCGACAAAATTTGGCATAGTTGATGAAGCTAAAATATACGAAGCCAGTAATAACTTATTTTCAAAATTAAAAATTAGTGTAAACCCAAAAAGCCTTATGCGACCGATGTCTGTATCTCAAAAACAGATGGTAGAAATAGCAAAGGCTGTTTCCTACGATGCCAAACTGATTGTTTTAGACGAGCCGACTTCTTCGCTCACGGAAAGGGAAGTTAAAAAGCTGTTTTCAATAATCAGGGATTTAACAAAAGAAGGCGTATCATTTATTTATATTTCGCATAAACTGGACGAGATTTTTGAAATATGTGATGAAATTGCCGTTTTGCGAGATGGTAATATGGTGTTATCAAAACCATTGGAAAATACTAGTATGGACGAGCTTGTGTCTGCAATGGTAGGTCGCTCATTGAATAAACGCTTTCCCGATGTAGATAATGTTCCGGGAAATTCATTTTTAGAAGTAAAAAACCTCACAACCAAACACGAACCGGTGATAAAAGATGTCTCTTTTTCGGTTAGAAAGGGCGAAATATTTGGTTTATACGGTTTGGTTGGTGCAGGAAGAAGTGAATTACTTGAAGCATTGTTTGGTGTTAGAGCTGTTTCTACAGGAACTGTGGCTTTAGGCGGGAAAAAACTATACTTCAAATGCAGTAAAGATGCAATGAATTACGGTTTTGCTTTGTTGACAGAAGAGCGAAAACTTGACGGTATGTTTCCACGGGCTACTATCGAGTTCAATACTACAATTGCCAATATGGATTCATATAAAACATTTGGAATTCTTTCAAAAAGAAAAAGTAGAGATGCCGCCGGAAGACAGGTTGAACAGATGCACACAAAATGTGTTTCAACCGAACAATTGATAACAACACTCAGTGGCGGTAATCAACAAAAAGTAATCATCGGAAAATGGATGGAGCGCTCTCCTGAAATATTTTTGATGGACGAGCCTACTCGAGGTATAGATGTCGGGGCAAAATATGAAATCTATCAACTTATTATGAAAATGGCAAAAGCCGGCAAAACCATTATTGTTGTTTCAAGTGAAATGCCTGAAATATTGGGAATTACAAATCGCATTGCTGTAATGTCAAATCACAGGTTAGCAGGAATTGTAAATACGAAAGAAACAGACCAAGAAACATTGTTACGGCTTTCGGCAAAATATTTGTAAACGAGGAAATATAGAGTAATAAAAAGGAGCAGTTGAATGGCTGAAAAAGAAACTAAGGACATCATTGAAGAAAAAAAGAAATTTGAGGAATACACCGCAAAGCTTAATGAATACCGGGAACATGGTGCAGATGTAATTTTAGCTGAAAAGACTCATATTGAAGCTGTAAAGAAAAACCGACTTTTAACGGAAACCGAAAAAAAAGATTTAATTTCTGAAAGTAATCAAAAAATAACAGAAGCCAAAAAAGTTGTAGAAGCACATAAAGAAGAAGAAAGTAAACTTGTAAAAGAAGCTATAAAATTTTCTAATGATATTTTTGAAAACGATATTAAAAACATCATACAAACCGAAAACAACAAAATAGCTTCATTCAAATCTGAATATAAACAAAAAATTGCTGACATAAAAAAAGAGGGGCAAGAAAAAAAAGCTAACATAGAGCAGATGCGTAAATCTGCTGAAACGGCAATTGATAAGCAATCTTTTGAAATTGAATTGAAAAAAAACCAACAAGAACAAAAAGCCTTACTGTTCAGTGCTAAAAATAAATTTGAAAATTTAGTTCAATCATCTAAGGATGTCAAAAGACAAGCCTTTGTTGATCATGTTCAACAGAATATTGCTTTACGAAACGGTAAAACAAATATTCGTGAAAACATTGTTCTTTCATTCCACGAATACATTTATAAGTTTAAGCTTTCTACTTTTTTACTTAATAACGGTCTTTACATTGCGCTTGCAATTTTCTTTGTAATTTGTGTAATACTGGCTCCTCTTTCCGGCAGTGGAAACCTTTTAACCCTTTCCAATATTTTTACAATTCTTGAGCAAACATCTACAAGAATGTTTTATGCCCTGGGTGTTGCTGGAATTATCCTGCTTTCAGGAACTGATTTAAGCATAGGAAGAATGGTTGCACTGGGAGCGGTTATAACAGGGTTGATTTTACACCCCGGTATGAATATTGTTACATTATTCGGTCTCGGTCCTTGGGATTTTTCGGCAATGCCTGTAATTCTCAAACTTTCGTTAGCACTTACTCTTTCAATAGTGCTATGCTCTTTGTTCAGTGCATTTGCAGGATACTTTTCTGCACGTTTGAAAATACATCCTTTTATTTCAACACTTGCCACACAGTTAATGATATACGGACTTTTGTTTTTTGGTACAAGCGGCACACCTGTTGGCTCTATTAACTCTGAAATAAAAGATATGCTAGGTGGCCGCTGGGTTTTGGGTTTTTTCAACGGGCAGTTAATCACTTTGCCTAAACTAATAGTTCCGGCTATAATTGCAATCATTATAGCATGGTTTATTTGGAACAAAACTACTTTCGGAAAAAATATGTACGCTGTTGGCGGTAACCCTGAAGCTGCAAGTGTAAGCGGTATAAGCGTATTCAAAGTTACGATGATGACTTTTATAATGGCAGGAATTTTTTACGGTGTTGGCTCTTTCTTTGAAGCATTCCGTGCAAATGCAAGTGCCGGAACAGGGCAAGGTTATGAGCTTGATGCAATTGCAGCTTGTGTTGTTGGAGGAATTTCCTTCAAGGGCGGTATCGGAAAAATCAGTGGTGCTGTTTTGGGTGTCATTATTTTTACGAGTTTAACATACTGTCTTACCTTTTTAAGTATTGACACAAACTTACAGTTTGTATTTAAAGGCTTTATCATAATCATTGCTGTTGCTCTTGATAGTGTAAAATACATTCAGAAAAAATAATGACTGATGAGCAGTGGGGACATTTTTTAGAAGTTCGCGAGAATTTAAAAACAAAATGCACTGAATATTCAAAGTGTTGCGGAAAAGATTTGTGCATACTCCAAAAAGAGCTTGCTGTTGAAGGCGGCTCTCCGGAATATTCTGTTGAAAATTCTTTTGTGTACAATGTATCTCTCGATAGTGTTGTACCAACAGATAAAATAAATTATATTATTGTTGGAGACAATCCGGGCAAAGATGAACAGCTAAACAAAAACCGGTGTTATTTAGTCGGGCATTCAGGAAAACTTGCCGAAAGTTTTTTTAATAAAAATTCGTTTTTAAAAACAGATTTTAGAAAAAATGTTATTATACTCAATAAAACGCCTTTACACACGGCGAAAACGGCACAATTAAAACAGCTTATTAACAAATACGAAAAATTACCCAAAGACAGTTATCAAAAAAATCAGTTGCGGCAAATTTTTTATGACTCTCAAGTTTTTTTTGCAAATGCTGCTTTCAAATTACAACAGGCTTTTAACTGCGAGCTTTGGATTGTCGGTTACAGCGAATTAAAAAGCCGAAAAGTTTTTGAAAAATATGCAAATTGTATTTATAATCTATATTCAAACTTACCTGAGGCTAAACAAAAAATTTACTTATTTCAACATTTTTCTATGAATCGATTTAGCATTGACCTGAAAAAAAATTATCAATCTCAACTTTCTTTAAAAGAGAACTTAAACAAAATAGGCACAAAACACCGTCAAGATATTTTAGGCTTTTAAATTTTTATAAGTTTTAGATTTTTATCAACCTCTTGCATTGAATTTTTATTTTCTTTTCCAAGTTTTGCAATTTCCGAAACAGATTTTAAAATTTCTTTCGAGCCGTTTGTCATTTCTGTTAAACTTTCTCTAATTTTTTCGGACGAATTTGAAAGAGTTGTCATTTCTTGTTTTATTTTATTACTTCCAATACGCATTTCACTTGAGCCGTTTTTTATTTCCTGTGTTATTTCGGTTATTTCTTTTATGGAATGTAAAACTTGATCACCACCGGTGCTTTGTTCCCTAATTGCATTCATTATTACGCTTTCTTGATTTCTTACCGTCATGGTAACATCAAACATTTTATTAAACTTTTCTTTTACATTTTCTGTTCCTTTTGCGACACTGTCAATATCGCTTTTTAGTGATTTTAACACAGAAGATATTTGCTTACCTTGAGACCCTGATTCTTCCGCTAACTTTCGTATTTCGTCTGCGACAACTGCAAAACCTTTGCCTGCATCGCCTGCGTGGGCTGCTTCAATTGCGGCATTCATAGCCAATAAGTTTGTTTGAGATGAGATGTTTTCTATAACGCTACTTGCTTCAAGCAATCCTTCAGAGGCAATTGAAATTCTGTCAACAATTTCAGCTGTGTTTTCCAAAGTTTGTCCGGCATCATTTGCTTCCAGCTCTAATTTATTGATATTGTCTGAGTTGACTTTTAATATTTTTGAAACGGAGCGTATATTTGCAACCATTTCTTCTATGGCACTTGCAGATTCAACAATTGTGCTTGAATGTGAGTCTATATTATTATCAAGTAGCTCTATATTTTTTACAATTTTTTCTGTGGTGCTTTGTGCTTCTAAAACTCCCGATATTTGATTTACCATACTGTTATTTATGGCCTCTATTTTTTCTATTATACTTTTTACGGTCTGACTTGTATTGTCGGTGTTTTTAACAAGTATCTCTGCAATTTCAGATGAATTTTCAACAGTGTTAAATAACAATTTATAAAAACTTGTTGTTTCATTTACAAAGCTCTTAAAACTTGTTAAAAGTTTTCCAAATTCATCTCGTGATGAAATTTTTACATCCAAGTTTGTAAAATCTTTTTTTGACAATAACTCTAATTTTTCAGCCAAAAGCGCAACTTGTTTTTTAATTGAGCGTACCATTAGTACAATGCCTAAACTTACGAAAGGAACGATTACCAATACTATGGGCATTGTATTTGTAAAAAAAATTCTTGAATTGCTTTTCATGGAATTAGCATCATCGAGATAAGGCATAACCGCCAAAAACATAACACCGATTACCGTAAATATTATCATCAAGTAGAGCTTTACCGATATTTGTGAAGTTTTTAAATTTTCATTCATTGCCATCGGAATTGAAGATGAGACTTTTTCAAGCTTTTGAAAAAAGAGAAAACCTATTGATTGGCCGATTAGTATTTGAGCCCCTACGGTTGCCAAAAAGAATATAATTAATAGGTTTGTGTTATTCATAAAGTTTAGCTCTAAAGCAAAAATAAACGCAATAATAATTGAAATAAAAAAAGGCAACAATAATGTTTCCATTTTTGTCATGCGTATTATATTTCGTGCTTTTTTATAATCTTCATCACAATTTAAAAGACAATTTCTGTAATTAATATATTTTAACACAGGTACTATAGTTAATATTGCAATGACAACTACAAATGTTAAACTAGTCGCTACATTGTCTAAAACATCATCTTCAGCACCGCCAATTGAGCATAATGTACTTAGTACAAAAGCACCCATAACCCAACTTAAATGAGCCATTAAATCCCACATCAATAATGAAATCGGCGCTTTCTTTTCTTGTTTCATAATAGGTTTCTCCTTTTAACTTTAAATATAACCGGTTTATAATATATTCAAAATACAAAACAAGCAGTAAGTATAAATTTCCAATATTGCTCGTATTGTTTTTACTTGTGATTTTTTCGGGGGGGGGGGGTAACCTTTATGCAACTTTTTGAGGTTTCGTTAACCGTGTTTAGAGTAGAGATTTTTTTTGTGGTTGTAAAACTACACCCTCTCATACTAAAATTATAACAGTCAAAGATATTATTGTCAAGGTTTGTTATAAAATTTACCTATCTTAACGGAATTTACATTGTAACAAACAAGTAAAGACGCGAAAGTGATTGTAACGATTTGTTCCGACTTTAAAAAAAAGTCGGAACGAAGATCCATTTTGCCCTCTAATTTCGAGGGCAAAATTAGCCGAAGCGATAGCGTAGTCGTGAAATGAACGGTTTTTGTATTGGCAGTAAATTCATTCCATTTGGAAATAAACAGTCCCCAATACAAAAATTCGCCCTGAAAAAATTTGTTACACTATGTTATGGGTAGGAATATCTTTATACCTTAAATTTGCGCACTTCATTAGAAAGGTCTTTTATACTTTCTTTATTCCGGTGCGTAAGTTCATTTACTTCTTGAATGGCATTATTTATTTGTACAGCACCATTAGCCATTTCGTTCATACTATTGGTGATAATACGAGTAAGTTCGTCTAGTTTTTGCATTTCTTCAGCTACTTGTTCGCCACCATGCAGCATTTCCGCAGAACCGTTTTTTACTTCTCCTGTAATTGCGTTTATGTCTTTAAGAGCTGTTAAGATTTCTTGACTTCCTCTTTCCTGTTCTTGCATGGCTTGTACGATATTTTCTATTTGCTCAAGTGTCTGTTTTACGAGCCTTACAACTTCATCTAAACCGGCTTCAGCATTTTTTCCATTGTCAACGATTGTTTTAATTATTTCTGTTGTTTCTTTTATCGTTATGGCAATTGCCTTACCTTGTACGCTAGACTCTTCTGCCAGTTTTCTAATTTCATCGGCAACAACGGCAAAGCCTTTTCCCGTATCCCCTGCGTGGGCCGCTTCAATTGCTGCATTCATAGCGAGTAAGTTTGTTTGAGCTGCAATGTTTTGAATTACAGATGCGGCTTCAAGAAGATTAGAAGATTTTTCTCCAACCTTTGCAATTTCAGTATTTGCAGCTTGAGCTTCGTCTTTAGCTATAACAGTCTTTTCATTCAAGGTGTGCACAATATTATTTTCATTTTTGAGCAGTTCTGCAATTGAAGCAATATTGACTATCATTTCTTCAATGGATGATGATGACTGGGTGACGTTTGTAGCTTGTATTTCTATACTTTTATTTAATTGATGAATAGTACGGATTATTTCTTCTATTGTTGCAGAAGTTTCAGTTACGCCTGTACTTTGATTTAAAACTTGTCCCTTTACACCTTCAATATTTGCATTGATTTGATTTATAGAGCTTGCAGTTTCGGTCATGTTGCCTGAAAGGTTTTGTCCTATTTTTTCCATTTCTTCCGACTTTCCTAAAACGCCTTTAAATGATATTCCTATATTTTCTATAGTAGTATTTAAATATCGTGAAAGGTCGGTTATTTCATCATTGCCTTTTATTGGAAGGCGAACGGTAAAATCTCCTTTTGAGATTTTTTCCAACGCTCCAGTCATAAGCGTCAGCGGTTTGCCTACCATTATTTTTACCAAAATATTTAGAATAATAATGATAATGAGAACCATACATAAAGATATAATAATACTTCCAATGACGGCTTTTTTTGCAGGCTCTGTTATAAGGCTCAGGTCGGTTACAGAAATAAATACCCATTTTTCATCAAGCCCTTTGAGTGTAATCGGTACAAAACTATAGCGAACTTTGCCACCAAGGTTTTTTGAAAATTCTGTTGCTTCACTTACCTCTCCATTTTGAACTTTTTTAAAGTATTCTTTAAATTCAGGATTGGTTTTAAATTGATTTTTAAGTACTTGCATGCTGTCAATTCCATTTGCAACAACGGTTCCATCTGCTGCACATAATAATTTAAAATTCCGTGCTGTCGTACCTTTGAATTTTTCTGTTTTGTTTTGTATTGAAGTTACATCAAGATTAGTGCAATACACTCCTATTGCCTTTCCGTCTAAGAAAATAGGGGCTGCAAGTGTTACAAGTATTTTACCGTCAAATTCAAATGGTGGAATGACAACTAATTTTTGATGCTTCATCGGTTCGACATACCAGGCATCTTCTTGATTGTCATATAGTTCATCAACTATTCTAATGGTAATTCCTGCTTTTGTTTTTTGCGTGTATAAACTGAATCGTCCATCGGCTTCGTAAAAGCCGTCATTTGCAAATGCTGAATCGTTGTTATCAAATTGGTTTGCATCAAAAATAATTCCCATACTGGCAAGTACTTCATTTCGGCTCAGAAAATCTTTCATGAGGGCTTTTATTTTTTCACGGCTCCGCAGTTCTTCGGTTAAGGCTAATTGACTTTGTACAATGGTGTCCCAATCTCGATAGGTTTGATAAGCGATTGCAAACATTTCTTCTACATCACCGGCGAGAATTTTATTTTGGGCACTCATCATTTCGGTGTATTCAGAAATTGCAAAGTTGTAATCAGCAATTCCATCGTACGCTGCTTTTCCCATTGAAATGGCAAATAAAATAAGGGTTATAGCAATGCCCAGTTTAAAACTTAAGCCTCTTTTTTTACGCCTTACTTTTTCTTTTTTTATTTGTGTTTTTTTATTATACATATATCTAACACTCTCCTTATAAGATAATTTTTTGGGGAATGTTTAAGCAAAGATTAGCTTTAAAACATTACCATAACTAATATATATATTATTAGTTTTAAAGCGAAGACAAGCATCGAACCCTCTAGCAGAATCGATTTTGTATTCTTCATAATATACAATTGAGTTTTCATAGATTACTATTTGCAACTTTTGTTGCGTTAAAAATATTTTAAAACGGCTGTTTGTCGCCTTATTTAGAAAATGAAAGTAAATATGAGTAAGGCAAAAGTAGTTGACCTTTAAGAGTAATTTATAAGCCGGCAGATTTTTAATAGTAGCCGGAATTAGTTTTAAATTATGAAATTTTAAACTTGAGTCGGCTAATAACGATGCAGCTTGATTTAATTCGTTAAAATTTTCTCGTATGGGGGGGGGGGTAACACTTATACAATTTAAAACTAATATTGTTTTTACAATCTGAGAGAAAAATTTGTGAAACATATAAGGGTGTCTTTTTATAATCACTTATAAATTATAATATATCGACAGCCATTTGTCAAGGTGTGTCTTTAATCGGTGTCTTCTAATTTTATCTTAACGAAATTTACATTATAACAAACAAGTAGAAACGCGAAAGTGATTGTAACGATTTGTTCCGACTTTTAAAAAAAAGTCGGAACAAAGATCCATTTTGCCCTCTAATTTCGAGGGCAAAATTAGCCGAAGCGAAAGCGTAGTCGTGAAATGAGCGGTTTTTGTATTGGGAGTAAATTCATTCCACATGGAAATAAACATTCCCAATACAAAAATTCGCCCTGAAGAAATTGTTACAAACTCTTTAAGAATTTCTTTGCTGTTTTATTTTTTCGATTGCATATTCAAGAGCTTGCTCGTACATTTTTTCAGGAGGCTCTTTTATAAAACCTTCATTCATCAACATCTTCGTTGCATTTCGGCTTTCATTAATTTCAGTCTTTGCTTTTTCGTACGCTTCTTCCCAAGTCATGTTCACGCGTGCAAGACCTTCTTTAATTGCCTGCATTGCAACATCGGCGGCTTCAACCGCAAACACTTCTTCGTCTTGCATTGTAACAACAATATTATCCGGCGTAATTCCCTTCTTTTCGGAATAATCGGCGATAGAGTGAGCGCATCGAATAGCCATACCGTCTGAAATTTTTCGACTGCGCACCAAAAGCGCACCTTTCAAAATTCCGGGAAAGCAAACCGAATTATTTATCTGGTTCGGGAAATCCCCCCGTCCTGTTCCCACAATAAAAGCGCCGGCTTCTTTTGCTTCATGCGGCCATATTTCAGGAATAGGATTTGCACAAGTAAAGACAACAGCCTTTTCATTCATTTTTGCAATCTGCTCTTTTTTTACGGTACCCGGACCCGGCTTTGAAAGTGCAATCAAAATATCTGCACCGACAATAGCCTCATCGAATGTTTTAACTTTGTCGGGATTGGTTTCGCGACATATTTCCCATTTACGATAAAAACGGGGGTCGTTTTTTATGTCCTCTCTGTCAGAGTGCAAACCACCGCGAGAATCACAGACAATCATTTTTTTCGGATTTCCGCCGTCAGCCAAAATGAGCCGGGCAATCGTTGTATTCGATGCACCGGCGCCGAGTAAAACAATTTTACAGTCTTCGAGTTTTTTTCCGGCGAGCTTCAAACCGTTTAACAAACCTGCGAGTGTAATGCAAGCCGTACCTTGAGCATCATCATGCCAAACAGGAATTTCGCAAACCTCGCGCAAAGTATCCAAAACCTTAAAACACTCCGGTTGCTGAATGTCCTCTAAATTTACAGCCCCTACGGACGGCTCCAACATTCTGACAAAATCGATAATCTTGTCAGGAGAATGAGTACCGCTCGGTAAGTCGTATTTTTTTTCCTCATCAGGACGTACGCGCGAATCAATACAAAGCGGATACGCATCAACACCGCCTAAATATTTCATGAGCATACATTTACCTTCCATAACGCCTAATCCGCCGGGCGGTGTACAATTACCGTCTCCCAACACTCTCGTTGAATCACTGACAACAGCAACGAGATTGCCTTTTGAAACCAGCGAATAGGAAACATCATTGTCATCACGAATTGCAGTTGACACCGCCGAAATACCCGGAGTGTACCAAGCACCGAACCAATTAAAGCCGTAAATCCCGCACTTGGGCAACGTCTGCAACTTACCGCCGTAAAAATTATGCGTTAAAAGCGAAAGTTTTTTCAAAAAAAATGTCTTCGCCAAAGCCTTCTCGTCAGCAGAAAAATCTTGCGGAAAGGCTTCTGTAATAGAGTTCAAAGTTTTATCAATTTTCATAAAAAAATTATATCATAACAAAATTAAAAGTTCAACAACTTAAAAAAAAGAAATTTATATAAAGCGAGGATAAATCCTCGCTTTTAAAACCCCCGACCGCCGCATAATCTTTTGTTTTTTTCTTAAATAAATATAAGCAGCGTCTCACTTTCGTGAGCCGCTTTTTCTTAAAAAATGAGCAAACAAAAGGATAGACAGCGGTCGTTAAAATCAGGTTAAACAAATTTGACATTGAAAAAAATCACTTTGTGATTTTTTTCAAGCGCACGCCGGTTTTCTGTCCCTCGACAGGCTCGGGAGCCGCTTGTCGAATTAAGGTAATTTTTTCCGTGTAACTAAATTTTTAAATGGGGTTTTAGTGTTTGAGGAAATTGCAAAAGTCAGGAGTTTTCTTTTTAAAATTTACCAAAAGCGTAATGAAAGTGGCTCAATTTTATACTCCGCCTCTATTGTAGAAATTTCATTTTTGTTGTAAAATATATCACCTATGGAAGAAAAACAAAAAGGCAGTGAAAGTAAAATTGAACTTTTATCCAAAACAGGGCTTTTTTCAGGTTGGAATAATGATGAGCTTGGCGAGGTTTTGCAATTTTCGGAAAATCGTAAAATCGATGAAGGCGAAACAATTTACGCTTCCGACACAAAACCGGAAGGATTTTACTTAATTTTATCCGGCTCGGTTGGAGTATACAGCTCTGTCGAAGAAACCATTTTAGCGGAATTTATCACAGGCGATATTTTCGGGGATTTTGAATTTATGACAGGCAAAAACAGGACAGCAACCGCCAAAGCGGAAAAGTCTTGTGAAATTTTAGTGTTTCCGAAAAAAGGTCAAACGCTTGACGGTATTTTAAACGAAAATCCTGAGCTCTATGCAAAATTCCTTAAAGCGTTTTTGTTGGTAATCGCAGGCAGAACCCGAGCCGCAACAGGTCTTTTAAAAGAAAACTCTCCTGTAACGCGTGAGCTTAAAAAGCAGCTTTACAGCGACAAATTAACCGGTGTTTACAATAAAACCTACCTTGAAGAAAACCTTCAAAAATTATTGATAGAGCCAACTTCATTGATTATGATGAAGCCGGATAACTTTAAAGATATAAACGATACTTTCGGACACGAAATAGGTGATGAAACACTCGTGTTTTTATCGAAGTTAGCCACACATTCATTGTCAAGTAAGTCTACCCTTGTGCGATACGCCGGTAATGAATTCGCAGTAATTACACCCGGACAAAATAGAGATGAAGCTTATGAGTTTGCAAAAAAAATACAAGAGTTTATTCACAAAACGGATATTTCGCCCGTTACAAACGACCCAAATTTTTTCGTTAAGCTTAGTTTAGGTATTGCAATGTATCCTGAGCATTCAGAAAATGCAAACGAGCTTATAGAATTATGCGTAAACCTCCCGCTTGTAGGCAGAAAACGGGGCGGTAAATGTATTTTGTTTGCGGAGGATGCTGAATGACAGAGAGAAAAAAGCAATGGCTTGATACGCTAAGACCGTCTAAACTGTTTTGCGATTTAACAGATGATGAATTATACTATTTTGTCAGTAAAATGTATTACTGCGAATTTGAAGAAGACATGGCGTTGGTGTATGAAGGCGAGCTGGGAAATGAGCTTTATATAATCCTTGAAGGCAGTGTTTTGATTTCAATTATGTCCGAAGATGAGCGTATCGATTTAGCGAAAATTGGTGCCGGAAATTTTTTCGGCGAAATGTCCATGTTGGAACAAGAGCCCCGCTCGGCAACATGCTCGGCATTAAGCTTGGTAAAATGCTTGGCACTCAAATCAAGATACTTTACCGAAATGATAAGTGATGCTCCTATTGTTACGGCAAAGGTATTAAACAATATGCTTGAAATAACTTCTGCCAGACTATTATCTACCGACAGCTTTTTAACCCAAGTTATTCAGTGGGGTGCTGAAGCCAAAAATCGTGCAATCACGGATGCCTTCACAGGTTTGTTTAACAGGCGTTATCTTGACGACTCACTGGAAATGATAATTTCAAGTTGTCTGCGTGATAAAATAGGTTTAAGTTTTGCAATGGTTGATATTGACCACTTCGGCACACTCAATAAAGAATATGGCACTAAATTTTGCGATAATATGCTATTGCGGATAGTAGAAGTTTTTAAGGAGCCGTTTGACGATGATGATATTCTAATTCGTTACGGTGGCGATGAATTCTGTTTTATAATTCGAGGGCCTGTTCAGAGGGCTGTAGAGCAATGCAGTCAAGTATGCAAAAAAGTCAACGCCTTAAAGTTTTCTGAATATCCGGCACTTACTATTTCATGCTCCATTGGTATCGCCGAATACAAGACCGGAATAAACACAGCCGAATTTATGAAACTCGCCGATACCGCATTATACGATGCAAAAGAAGCCGGCAGAAACAGAGTTTCGACAAATGTAAATTAAAATCCGACACGGGAAGAAAAACAGAAAACCGGCGAGATTAAGCTTTATCGTTTATCGGTTTGTGGCGACCGAAGTCTATCCTTTCCGTTGATTTAGATTTTAAGAAAAGGCGGCTTCTTTTAATAGAAGACGCCGATTATACTTTAAGTAAAAACGGAAAGATTATGCGAGGGAGCGGGTTGGGGCTTGAAAAGCCCACTTGATTTTTTTCTTTTATTTTGCTAAACTTGAATTTATGACGGTTTTATTGTTTTTGACTTTTGTTGCAGCAGTTTGTTTTTACCTCGTTTCGGTTAAGGAAAGCTCTCTTTCTGTTGGTGCTTATATTTTGGGTTTGGCTTTGGGTTTGGTGTCGATTGTGATTTTGAAATTTGTTTCTTTTGATGCAATGTCAATATCTGCTAACTTTTGGGTTCAGACTTTTAGATTTTTTTTGACATTTTTTTTATTGCCTGCGTTAATAAGTTTGCCTTTGTTTTTTTTGATTTCGTTTTCGCTGTCGGAAGAGACGGTCGAGGCAAGTCCCGCCCATATTTTTGGAGTGTTTACTGTAATATTTTTTTCGGCAATGTTCCGCTCGAAAGGCGTTCCTAATTACGGCCTTTTTATTTTACTTACAATGTTGTATACCGGCACCGTGTTTTTGTTTTATTCATTGCTGCAATTATGCTGTTCGTTTGTACCGGCGATGGTCGCATTTTTCATTGCTTTATTGGGATTTTTAGGCGTTTGCTTTTTAGCATCAACGGCACTTTCAAGCCGGTACTTTTCGTTTTCATCGATGACATACTTCATCATTGCCTTGTCCGTTTTGGGTGCAGGTGTAGCGGGTGCATATGTTATAAATCAAGTCAGAGGTTAAACTTTTATTCAACCGTTACGGATTTTGCTAAGTTTCTTGGTTTGTCCACATCGGCGCCTCGCTCCAAAGCAACATGATACGAAAGCAGTTGTATCGGAATCGTAAAGACAATCGGAGCAAGCATTTTACAATTGTTCTCGATTTTTATGATTGTCATTTCATCTGAATTTAAAAGCGCTGAATCCGTTAATGCAATCACTTTTCCTTTTCGAGCTACAATTTCCTGAATGTTAGATTTAACTTTTTCAAAAAGATTGTCATCGGGTACAATAGCACAAACAGGCATGTTTTCATCTACAAGAGCAAGCGGACCGTGTTTAAGCTCGCCGGCAGGATACCCCTCGGCGTGAATATAGCTTATTTCTTTTAATTTTAAAGCCCCCTCCAACGCAATGGGATATTCTATTCCCCGTCCTATATAAAGAGCATTTGCAGACTGTGCCAATTTTTTGGCAAGCACCTTTATTTGAGGCTCGGAATTTAAAGCAAGTCTGACTGTCTTTGGTAAACTTTTTAACTCATCTGCAAATTTCGAAATCTCGGGTGGTTTAATATGACCTTTAACCAAGGCAATGCTGACCGCCAATGAAAATAAGGATACAAGTTGCGTTGTAAAGCCTTTTGTAGATGCCACACCGATTTCCATTCCGGCCTTTGTGTAAAACACGAGCGAGCTTTCTCTGGGCAAACTGCTTTCAGGAACATTGCAAATCGAAAGACTGTGTTTACAACCCATACGCCGAGAATGCTTTAACGCCTCCATTGTGTCCAGAGTTTCACCTGACTGCGAAATTGTTACAACCAGCGTTTTATTGCTGCTTACCGAATCACGGTATCTGTATTCTCCCGAGGTTTCTACACTGCACCGTATTTTAGCAATTTTTTCGATCCAATAGCGAGCAACCAATCCGGCATGATACGAGCTGCCGCATGCAAGTATTTTTATTTCCGAAATCTCTTTGAATATTGATTCGGCTTTTTCGCCAAATACTCTTGCTTCAAAGTTTTTTTCCAGTATATCCTTGATTGTATTTTCAACGGCTTCAGGCTGCTCATAAATTTCTTTTTGCATATAATGATTAAAACCATTAAGCTCAAAAGGATTTGCTGTTACACTTGAAAGATGTATTTCTCTTTCAACAGGTTTATTTTCAACATCCGTAATTTCGACTAATTTACCTGCCTTCAAAAAAGCTGCGTCTCCGTCTTTTAGAAAAATCACTTTTTTTGTAATGCCGACCAATGCAGAAGCGTCAGATGCAATAAATGCCTCATCTTCACTAATTCCCAACAAAAGCGGACAGCCCATTCTGACGGCAACAAGCTCATCAGGTTTGTCAGCGGCAATTACACCAATCGCATAACTGCCTCGAAATCGCGAACAAGCCGTTTTCACAGCCGAAAACAAATCCGCATTTTTTTTATATTCAACGCAAACAGAATGAGCAATTACCTCCGTGTCGGTTTCAGATGCAAAAACACACCCCAAATCTTTAAGACGCAGGCGCTCTTCTTCATAATTTTCGATAATCCCGTTATGAACAACAGCAATTAAATCTTCAACAACATGAGGATGTGCATTCTTCTCAGTTACCTCACCGTGAGTAGCCCATCTGGTATGTCCGATTCCTGTACGTCCTAAAACATTATCCGCCTCAGCCTCCGACTTCATTTTTTCAACTCGCCCGACTCTCCTAATTCGCTTCAACGCTTTATCGCCGTTAATTACCGCAATTCCTGACGAATCATATCCGCGATATTCAAGTCGCTGTAGCCCTTGCGTTAAAAATTCCGTTATATTATCTTCCTGTCGAATACCGCCAACAATACCGCACATAAAAACCTCCACACCTTCAATTTTAAATAATAAAGTAGAAATAAATATTAGAAATAAGTATATAGTAATTTTAAATAAAAATCAATATCAACCCGCGCCCGACTTAAATCTTTCGCTCTTTCCTTAAAAATATAAATAGACGCTTTTCCCTCCGCTCAAAGGTCTTTTTGCTTTTTATAATCGAGCGAAAGGATACCGTCGGGCTTTACATCGGGTTAAGTGTATTGTTTTTTAGGCCGGTTTTTTGTTAAAAACCACACCACTTAGAGACAGAATTAACCTGAAATCATTTTCAAGCGATATAAAAACAAAGCACCAACAATTCCGGCGATAACGGCAAGAAGAATTATCAAGCGCAATATAAGAGATGACCAAGTGCTTCCAAGCGAATCTTTCCACTTTTCTGATGATGTTTTATTTGCTTCAAGATTATATAAATCGACAGCTTTCTTTTGCTCTTCACCTTCAAGCAAATCAGGAAGCGTAAGTTTCTTATGATGCAAAAAACAGTCAAGAGCCAAAAAGTCTTTTGGAATAGGCATTTCTTCCGAATCAGGTGATAACTTTTTTGTACTGCGGTAAAGTAAGACAGTGCTGTCATTTTTATAGCTGTCAACACCCCTAAATTTTGCAACCACCTTAGGTGAGTTTTCCGTATTACCCAAGCGAATTGTATAAGCCGTTGCTGTTTTTTGCCCAAATCTTGACAAAGCACTGACAACGCTTTCTTGTTTTATAATCGAAAAAACACCAACCCGCCCTTTTTTTAAAAGCGAAGCAATACGAAACGGCTCTATAAAACGCATAATAGCTCTTACGAAAGCGAAAAGTAAAAGGCCTATAAAAATAAAAGAAAATAAACCTTCACCATGACTTGTTTCAATTGTAACATTAAAGGCTAAAAAAATAAGCAAACTGCCTATTCCTAAAATAACAATAATGCTAAAAAACCAAGCGACAGCACCTCGTGCAAGTACAATCCTTGGAAATGAAAATGGACGCGGAATATTCATGTGATTTAAATAATTGTTTCTTGTTTCTGTCTCCATATATACAGTATACAGTAGAAACCGGTGCTCTGTCAAGCTGTCGCATTAAATCATGTTAAATTTAACTGAAAAAAATCACTGCACACCTTTGTCATTGACATCGTAAATTTTTTTAAAAAAATTATATTGTGCAGTTTGCTTTTTTTCTGCCCTTACTTTTGGATTTATTTGCTTGCTGTGGTTTTTTGTTTTATTATTGCTTTACAGTGAAAATGGAGAGAATAAATATGGTAAAAATCCTAAAAGTTGTGATGAAACCAAGGAACATACTGAATTCAACGGTGTAAAAGAAGACGTTAAGAAAGCAGAAGATAAAAAAACAAAAGACGATAACGAAATCACTGAAAATGCATATCAAACATTTAAAGAAGATTTATTAGATAAGTTTTTCCAGCAAATCTGATTTAGTTTGGAACCTTTAAATAATCCTGAGTACCCGGTATTTTTACTCGTACTAGATCTGTCTCCATATTGGATTTGGAACCGGTTCATTGCCGGTGTCTAATCAAGAATGGCATTGTCCATTTTTTGAAGCTGCTTTTACAAGTGTTCAAATACCTGTGGACAGGATGTCCACCTAAAGTAAACAAGGGTAATAATCACCCGGAATGGGTGATTATTACCCTCTGATTAGGATGTCTTAAGAAATATCGTGGATAGACTGCAGGAGTAAAATCAGGTTAAGCGAAATGAATTTAAACGCCGGTATTCTGCTTTAACCCCACATAGTCGAAAAAGCAGTCTTTAAAATATGAGGAACTGTAATTTGAAATTAAAAATCACACAGGAGTCGCCTAAGTCTTTCCACTTTCTATTTTTTCATTTTAACTCTAACAGTTGTACCATAGCCGAGTTTAGATTTAATTTCTATTTTGCAGTTTATGCTATCCGCTATTTTCTTTGCAAGATATAAACCGATTCCTGTCGCCTTTTGCATATTTTTCCCGTTTTGTCCGCAATAGCCTTTGTCAAAAACTTTTGGCAAATCACTCGCAGAAATACCGGTTCCGTTATCTTTTATGACTATAGAATTGGTATTTTCTACGAAAACAGTAATTTCAGGTGCCTTTTGATTTAAGCAAGAATACTTTAATGCATTTGAAATAATTTGTTCTATCATGGTTTCAAATAAAATCGAGTCAGTGATAATAGAAAGATTAACAGGCTTGTAATTTAAAACTATATTTTTGTAAATAAAAAAACAGCGATACTTTCTAAAAATGTTTTGAAGGGCGGTATCAATGCTAAACTCTGCAAAATCCAAATCTGAATTTTTAGTTTGCAACTTTAAATAATGCAAAGCCATCTGAGTATAACTATCTATGCTAAGCAAAGCTTTTCTCATTTGAAAATCATCGCCAGTTTTATTTTTTTGCAAAAGTAAGTCCATAGCTGCTATCGGCGTTTTAATTTGATGTAACCACAACATAAAGTATTCTTCTTGTTCAAGTATAAGTTCTCGATGTTGTGCATCTGCCTTCTGAGCATTTCTCAACAACTTTTGCAATTTTAAAAGCGCAATATTTTCAATTAACGAAAAGTCGTGTTTATCAAAATGATTATCAAATTCAAGGTTATTTAATATATAAATAAATTTATTAACTCTTTTATAAAAAAACAAAAAGCGTATTAGAAAAAACACAAGCAATAAAGAAATATTGAGAATACTAGTATAAATGAAAATATCTGATTTTACATCAATTAAAAACAGAATAAATAATTGTAACAAAATTAAGACTACAGGAAATAAAAAAGCTTTCTGTTCACGCAGAAAGGCTCGAAAAATTATTTTTAAATCTAGTTTTTCTATTTTAATTTCCATCTTTAACTTCCGTGATTTTTATTTAACTTGTAGCCAAAGCCTTTTTTGTTTTCTATAAAATTAAAAAG
>PDWI01002527.1_pt1 | contig 27269 bp, 16 predicted proteins | sample 1430891 | NCBI WGS metagenome assembly PDWI01 (sample SAMN01162508, study PRJNA174530) | Oral metagenome, whole genome shotgun sequencing project. | biome: Marine environment; feature: Marine mammal; material: Swab sample of the gingival sulcus; isolation source: swab sample of gingival sulcus... | reverse complement strand
GAAAAATACTTAGATGAAAAATCAAACATTTACCTTGTTGGTATCAATTTTGATGAAGAGAAAAGAAATGTTTGTGGATTTGAGTGGGAGAGGGTTTAATAAAATAAATTTAATGCATGCAAAAAACTACATGCATTAAATATTTTTAAGCAGTTTTTACTTTTTTATTGTAAGCTATAGCTGGACCTATGAAGGCTAGTAGTAATACGACGATTGGGGTGGTGTAGTTGAAAAATGCCCACTTAGCGTACTCAAATGTACTTACTCCAAGAACCGTTGTCATGTAGATGCCGCAAGTATTCCAAGGGATCAAAACTGACATAACAGTTCCCGAGCTTTCAACTGCGTTTGATAGGGTTTTTGGGTGGATATCTTTTTTCTTATAAGCAGGTGCAAACATGCGTCCTGGAACCACTACAGAGATATATTGTTCTGGCATAGTAACATTACTTAAAATGCAAGTTCCCATAGTTGTAGCTATAAGACCTTGAGCTGATTTTACTTTTTGCAACATAAGATTTACCACTGCTTCAAGTTGTCCTGTTTTTTCCATGATACCACCAAACATCATGGCTAAAATTGTCAAAGAAACCGAACTCATCATATTCATTAAGCCACCTGTATTTAGGAGTTTGTCTATAGATTTTACACCTGTATCTATCTCAAAACCATTCATACCCACATTTAAAATAGCACCTAAATTTGCATTATCTTGAAAAATTGGAGCAAATATGCCACCAACAATGATGCCTAAAGTGATGCCCGGAATCGCAGGCATTTTAAATGCAATCGCCCCTATAACCACAACAGGAGGAATTAAGAGTAGGGGACTTATATGAAAATTATTAAATAGTGTTATTTTGAGTGTATCAATAGTTCCAGCACTTAAGCTACTTGTATCAAATTGCATACTTAGATATCCAAAAAAACACAAAGTCAAAATATAAGCTACCATAGTAGGAAGCATCATAAATTTAATATGAGTAAAAAGATCAGTTCCAGCAACTGTTGGCGCTAGATTTGTTGTGTCTGAAAGTGGAGACATTTTATCCCCAAAATATGCACCTGAAATGATAGCACCAGCTGCCATTGGAGCAGGAATGCCAAGCCCTTGAGATATACCCATCAAAGCTATACCCATAGTCCCAGCTGTTCCCCATGAGGTGCCAGTTGCTAGTGAAGTAACCGAAGTTATAAGTACAGTTGCAACCAAAAATATAGACGGAGTAAGTAGATTTAATCCATAATAAATCATAGATGGCACTACTCCAGAGAGTACCCAAACACCTATCAAAACTCCTATAAGCATTAAAATAATAATAGCTTGCAAAGCTTGGCCAATACCATCATACATACTACTTCTTGTCTCTTCCCAACTATAGCCTATCTTCATAGCAATAATAGACGCTGTTAATACGCCAATAAGCATAGGCATATGAGGGTCGACTTCGTATTTTATAATACCAACACCCATGACAACAACCAAAACGCCAAATGATAGCAAAGCTTCATAAAGATGTGCGTTTCGTGGTCGTTTATGAGTTTGTATCACATGATCTTTTTGCATTTTTTTTCCTTTAATATTTTATAAAAGAGAGTATAAATCTTTCACATCTTCAATTTGCGGCACAAGATTCATATTTGTACCAATATTATATTTTTTTGCCAATTCATAAACCAATCTTAAAACAGAATAATCCTCAATAGCAAATCCAACAGAGTCGAAAATGACACTTCCATGTGTTTGAACATTGATCGTCTTTTCACCTCTTACTATCTCATAAAGTTCCGTACAGACATAATCTTTAGCTAACTGCTGAATTTCGCCTTCAATTTTGCATTGCTCTAAAAATTCACATACCACGACTGAGTTTTCAACAAGCTCTTTTTCTAATTCAGTCTTACCAGGACAATCACCGCCGATGGCATTTATATATACATCATTTTTTATCATATCTTTTTTAAGTATAGTTTGATAACTCTTATCAGCAGTACAAGTTGTTATAATATCAGCATCTTGTATTGCTTCTTCAACATTTTTGCAAGGTGTTAATTTGATATTAAATTTTTTCATATTTTTTTCAAATTTATTCATAGCATCTATATCAACATCATAAAACCTAACTTCTTTTAAATCAAAATAATACAAAAATGCCAAAAATTGAAATTCACTTTGTGCTCCTGCACCTATGAGCGATAAAACTTGTGAGTCTTTTTTTGCTAAATATTTTGCAGCCATGACTGAATTTGCTGCTGTCCTAAAAGCAGTCAACAAGGTCATCTCACAAAACATAAGTGGCTCACCTGTACTTACTTTGCTAAGTTGTCCTGTTGCCATAATGGTAAATTTATTTTGTTCTGGATTTTTTGGGTGTCCGTTTACATATTTAAAAGTATAAAGCACTTCGTCAGAAATTGGCATAAGTTCTATTACGCCACCATTTACATGATTTGCTACCCTAGGAGTTTTGTCGAAAGTTTCCCATTTAAAATAATCCTCTTCCAAAGTTTTTACAAGCTCTTTTGTAAATTTTTCATGTCCTATCTTTTCTATAAGAGATTTTATATCTTGAATCTGTAATACTCTCAATTTGGTTTCCTTTTTATATTTTACTAGCCTTATACTAACAAAAAATATATATGTTTTCAACAATATAACATATATATTTTATTTTTCTCATGGCATAGTAACCTTTTGAAACAATTTTGAAATTATATCTCAAAAATACTTTAAAAATAAATAAATCTTTTTGAAATACACATAAATTTTAGATAAAATAATGCTCATGAAGAGGTTTTTTAAAATTTTTGTATTTTTTGTCATGAGCATTTTTTTGCTTTTTTTAATTCTTGATTTTTTGTATCCGCTTGATAATAAAAAGTTATACAGACTTCAAAGTAAAGAAGTAAGGGCAAAGGATGGGGAGCTTCTAAGAGTGTCGCTTAGCAAAGATGGTTTTTGGAGGATGGATTTAAAGCCTAATGAAGTGCCTTTACTTTTAAAAAAGTCTGTACTTTTATATGAAGATAGATATTTTTACTACCATTTTGGCATAAATCCAATCTCTATTTTAAGAGCGATTTTTAATAACATTAGTGGCAAAAAAACTATAGGTGCTTCGACTATTAGTATGCAAGTTGCACGCATGATGCAAAGGAGAGATAGAACTTATAAAAATAAACTTATCGAAATGTTTAATGCACTTCAACTTGAGTGGCATTTTAGCAAAGATGAGATACTGCTTTTTTATCTAAATCTAGCACCTTATGGAGGAAATATTGAAGGTGTTAAGATGGCTAGTTATTTTTATTTTAAAAAAGCTCCACAAGATTTAACTGTAGCTCAAATAGCACTTTTAAGCATAATTCCAAAAAATCCAAACCTAAATAGACCTGATAAAAAGTACGATTTAAAGCAAAAAAGACATAAGATGCTTTCACGCCTTTTTGTAAATAAAATCATTACAAAATCCCAAAGCTTAAGAGCAAACATAGAGCCTATTTTGCATAAACGATTTTCTGCACCTTTTTTAGCTCCGCAATTTAGTCAAATTGCATTAAAAAATAACCAACAAAAGACAAATTTAGACTTAAAAACTCAAAATTTTATCAAAAAAACTTTACAAAATGCACTTGATAAACTAGCAAGTCATCATGTAAAAAACACAGCTGCTGTGTTAATAGACAATGAAAAAATGCAAGTCATATCTTATGTAGCATCAAATAATTTTTTCGCCCCACTAGGGCAAAATGATGGAGTAAAAGCCATCAGAAGTCCGGGTTCTACTTTAAAGCCGTTTATCTATGCTTTAGCTTTAGATGAAGGTTTGATAAGTCCAAAACAAGAGCTTTTTGATATACCTTTTCACGCTGGTTTTTATGAGCCGCAAAATTTTAATAAAAGTTTTTTAGGCATTATAAGGGCTGATGAGGCACTGCAGTATTCACTAAATATTCCAGCTGTTGAATTAAATACAAATTTAGAGCAAAACTCCCTTTATGAACTTTTAAAAAAGGCAAATATAAGCTCACTTGACAAGCCAAAAGAACATTACGGACAAGCCATAGCACTTGGTGGTTTTGGCATAAGTTTGCTTGATTTAGCCCATCTTTACACCACTTTTGCTCATGAGGGTAGGTTGCTTAGTTTAAAATACGCAGGAGAAGTTAAAGATGCAAATATAAGTCTTATCTCGCCCCAAAGTGCTTGGATAATCTCACAAATCTTAAATGATGGCATAAGACCAGAGCTTTCAGCTTTTTGGGAGAGCGAAAAGGATAGTTTTAAACTAGCTTTTAAAACAGGAACTTCGGCTGATAGTAAGGATTTGTACTCCATAGCTTACACAAAAAAATACACTTTAGGCGTTTGGCTTGGAAATTTTAGTGGCGAAAAAACGGATAATTTAACAGGAAATTCTACGGCAAATAAGGTAGTTTTTAAGATTTTTTCATATCTAAATGCAAAACAAAAGTTAAAATGGTTTAAAAAACCAAAAGGTATAGAGCAAAAGCAGATCTGCATAGATGCCATAAGGCTAAAAGAGTGTAAAAATACTCTTAAAGATTATCTTATAAAAGAAGTAGAGTTAAAGCAGTCATGTGAGGTTTTGAGGGGGGAGGTTTTGGCGTATTTGTTCGATGAAAAAAAGATTAACTCTATAAAAGATTTAAGCTCTCATAGATGCTATGAAAAATGGACGAAAAAAAAGCCAGTACTTGTCTATCCTTATGATGGAGCTGAAATTTTTATGGAAAAAGGAAGTAAAATTATGCTAAAATGCTACACCTTTAAAGATGATGAAAAGGTTTATTTTAAAATAGATAATAGCGAGTTCATGGAAGCTAAGTCAGGACAAGAGCTATTTATCGGTCTTGATAGCGGTTTTCATGACATAAGTTGTTTTGATAGTTTTTCAAATTCGGTTACAAATAAAATACAAATAAGGAGAGAGTTGTGAAGTGGTTTTTAAAGTTTTTTTTACTTTTAAGTCTGTTTTTTGGTTTTGCTCATGCAAAATTGGATATGACATTTGGTAAAAATGTATATTTAGATGACAATGTTTTAAGTTTTGAGTTAAAGAACGCAAAATTTGATGCTTCTTTGATAGGTACAATTACCCATAAGCCTATCATTACTTGTGATAATGATTTGAAAGGCTTTATCGAGTATAGTAGTAAAAATAAGATTACTTATTTTAGCTCGTTGCCTTTAAAAACTTCCACAAAATACACTTGTATTACAAATCCAAAATATGTAAATAAAAGCTCTAAAAAAAGCTTTTATACAGATGATTTTCAAGCCATATCAGTGGGTTTTTTCAAGCCAAACATCTTTACTATTAGATTTAATGATAAAGTTAGCGAAGAAGAGCTTTTAAAAAATCTAACACTAAAAAAAGTTACAAAACTTGCAAAGAGTAATCTTAGCTATAAAATAGAAAGAGGCGATGGAAGAAATTTTTTACTAAGAACAAATGAAAATGCAGTTAGGGTCATATCTAAAATTAGCAAAGATGTGAAAAATATTTATGGCACTAAAGCTCTTAAAGATTGGGAAGCTGATTTAGACGACACAGGTCCTGAGCCTAAAACATATGATAATACCAAAAGTTTTGTGCTATTTGATGAGCCAACATGGGCGATTGGAGAAGAGGGCAAGATAGTACTTAGAGTTTTTTCGCCGAACTCTTTTTATGGTAACAATGAGCTTAAAAAATTTATCCAAATAAAAGGAATTGAAAATTTTAGCTTAAGCAAAGGTAAATGGCTTTACGATGAAGAGATTAAAAAATACAATCTCAATGAAAAAAGTCAATATAGTTTTGATATCATAGGCGATTTTAAGCCAAATACATATTATGAAGTTACTTTTTTAAAAGGTTTTGGAAATAAGTATTTTCAGCTTTTTGATAGCCAAACTTTCAAGGTTAAAACACAAGATTATGGCTTATTTGTCGGTTTTAGCGATACAAAAAAGCCTTACATCTCAAGTGCGGGTGATATCGGTATACGAAGTGTAAATGTGCAAAAAGTCCAAGTTGTGATTGATAAAATGATGGAGCAAAATTTAAGATATTATTTAAATTTTGATAGTTCCATGAACATAGATAATATATCAAGTGAGATGGTAAATAAAATATTTGATATAGGTGGAGAAAAAAACAAATACCAAGTTCATAAAATCCCATTAAGCAAAGCTCTTAAGGGTCTTAAAAAGGGTGTATATCAAATAAGTTTGCACTATGATGGAAGCAAAAGAGTGGTTAAAAAGGTATTTTTAAGTGATATTGGTATCAGTGCAAAAGTGTTTAAGGATGGTATTTTTGTTTATGCTAATAGCTTAAAAGATGCCCAAGCTATTAGCGATGCAAAAGTAGAGATATATTCGGCTAAAAATTCTTTAATCGCACAAGGTGAAACAAATGGTGATGGGGTTTTTAAATATAATCAAAAAGATTTTTACTCCCAAAAACCAAAGTCTATTTTAATCACAAAAGGTGAAGAACAAAATTTTTTAATCTTAGATAATGCTTTAAATTTTGATAGCGTTGATATATATCCTGCTCATGAACAAAAGGCGTTTATTTATTTTCAAAGTGATTTAATAAGACCTGATGCAAAGCTTAAAGGTGTAGTTGTTTTAAAGGATAAAAATTTTAAAAGCTTGAAAAATGCACCAATTGGGATTTGGATAGTAAATTTGCAAAATCATAAGCGAATTTATGAAAAATCATATAAAAGTGATGGGGTTGGAAGTTTTGATTTTGATATAGACCTAAAAGGTCAAAGCACGGGGCAATACCGATTTATGGTGCGATATAAAAACAAAGTCATCTCAAGTAAAAAGTTTTTGATAAAAGCCTTTTTGCCTCAAAAAATTAAAAACAACATTAAGCTTTCAAAAAAAACTTTTAAACTTCATGAGCAAATCAACTTAGATGCATCTTCAAATTATCTTTTTGGCTCTCCTGCTGCAAATCTAAAAGCGGAAGCTAGACTTAAAGTTGTGCCAAAATCTTATGAAAATGAAAAATTTAAAGGCTACAATTTTAACGATGAGATAAAAGAAGAAGAAAGTAAGGTTTTTTATGCTGATGTGGTGAAAAATTTTAAATTAGATGCTCATGGAAAGGCACAAGTTTCTTTAACTCCAAATATCAACAAGCTTCCTCCATCTATTTTGCGAGGTCAGATCGAACTTGGAGTTTATGACGATGGACGAAAAGTATCGACTTACGAAGATGTTTTAATCTATCCGTATAAAAGTATGGTTGGTTTAAAATTAGCAAATGACATGCTAGATAACGATACTGCGGTGGATATCAAAACCATTTTAATTGACCCCATGAACAATAAAGAGCTAAACGCAACGCTAGATGTATTTGTTTATAATGAAGATTGGTATTATAATTATGATAGCAATGGATATTATAAATGGAATAAAGAGCTAAAAAGGGTAGAACACTTTACCATGAATTCAAAAGAGGGCATCAAAAAGCGTTTTGAACGAAGTGGGGATTATGTAATTGTTGTCCAAGATGCTTTAAGTGGTCATAGCTCAAGTGTGAAATTTAGCGTTAGAGGGTGGAATTATAGCTCAATTTCGCCAAATACTGATGTGAAGCAAAATGAAGTAAAATTTGAAAATAAACTTTATAAAAAAGGCGATGAAGTCAAGCTTGACATAAAAAGCCCTATAAAAGAAGGAAAACTTTTAGTAACGCTAGAAGGCAAAGAGGTATTTTGGTATAAAGTGCTTAGCTTTAAAGAGCATAGAGCGAAGGTTGATGTGCCTTTGGATGCGGATTTAGATGATGGATTGTTTATAAGTACAATTGCCATTAGAAGCAGTGATAGTAGTGATAAATTAATTCCATTTAGAACAAGCAGTGTAAGCTTTGTAAGACCAAATAGAAATGATTTTAAACTAAATCCGAAAATCACAAGCGAAGATAAAATAAAATCTGATACAAACTATACAATAAGTGTGAAAGCAAAGCCAAATTCTAAGGTTTTGATCTCTTTAGTTGATGATGGAATTTTACAAATTCTTGACCAAAAAGCACCTAAGCCATTTAAATTTTTTACTATTAAGCCAAAAGAGAGGATTTTAAATTTTGATATGTATGATTTTTTGTTAAATTATAAAATCAAAGGTAAAGCACTTGATTTTGGTAGTGGAGCGTTAGCAAAAAGGATGATGGATAAAGCTAAAAAACATTTAGCTCCAAAAACTGGTGCAAAAAGAGTTAAGCCTTTTATGTATTTTTCTAAACTTTTAAGCGTAGATGAAAGCGGAGAAGTTAAAGTTAGCTTAAAAATTCCAGCTTCATTTAATGGAAGTGCTAGTATAGTTGCCATCGAAATAAGTGAAGATAAAATCGGAGCTAGTAGCAAAAAAGTTTTGATAAAAGATGATGTAATCATAAAACCAATCATGCCAAGATACGGAAATATAGGCGATGAGTGGCAAATACAAGTCAGAGTTTTTAATACAACTAAAAAAGAGCTAGAAGTGTCTTTAAACTCACAAACAAATAAATTTTTAAAAGTAAGTGGATTTGATGGAAAATTAAAACTAAAACCTAAAAGCTCACAACTTTTAAGCTTAAATGCAAAAGTTTTAGGTTTTGGAAAAGGTAAAATAAAACTTATCGCTAAAAGTGCTTCGAATAGCTTTAGCAATAGTGTTGAGTTACCTTTAATATACGCTTACCCACTTTCTACTTATGCCTTGTCAGGTCAAAGCAAAGAAAAAGTAGAACTAAAAGCACCAAAAGAGTATTTTGAAAAAACACCAAAATTTAGCCTAAGTGTAAGTGGCGATGTGATGGCACAACTAAAAGGCGATAGTGATGATTTGGTGGGTTATCCTTATGGTTGTGCGGAACAAACTAGCTCAAAGATTTTGGCACTATTAAACATAAAACCATTTTTAGATGAAAACGCTAAAGATTATAAAGCAAAACTAAGCGATAGCACTAGATTTATAAATGAAGGCATTTATAAGCTTTCTACTATGCAAAAAAGCTCAGGAGATTTTGGGTATTGGGATATAAATTCTTACACAAATGTTTATGCTTCCGTTTATGCTAGTGATGTTTTGATAGATTTAAAACAAAATGGCTATCAGGTGCCAGATGAGATGATAAATGATATAAAAAGAGCCTTAAGGTATGAGTATAAGCATTTTAATGACACCACTATAAAAGTTTATGCCCTTTATCTGTTGGCAAATTTAGGCGAAGTTGATGTTGAGAAAGTAAATTATATGTATGACAATAAACTATATCAGGGCAGTTTGCCAAGTTTTTATATGATGGCTTATGTTTTGAAAAAAGCTAAGATGGATAGCGAGGCGGGTCATGTGCTAAAACAAGCATATGATTATAAATTTAAGCCAAGCAAAAGAAATCATTGGAGTTTTTACTCAGATATAAAAGATAAGTCTTTTGCTTTGTATTTGCTTGTAAAACATTTTGGTAAAAATCAAACAAGCGATAGGCTTTTTAGCACGATCACAAGGGAGTTTAAAAATCTTTACTCAACTCAAGATAAGGCGTTTGTGCTAAGGGCGATAAATGAATATTATAAAGACTATAAGGGTAAAGAAAACAGATTTGCACTTACCACTCAAAATATTGATGAAATTTATAGCTATAAAGCAAATATCGATGGAGTTTTAAGCAAAAATAGTGTAAAAATAGGACCCCTTAATGATTGGGTAAGTTATAGCTTTAGTGTTTATGCTTATTTGCCTAAAAAGGTTTTGCATGAACAAACAAATAAAGACTTAGATATTTACCGCATATTTGTCGATGAAAACAATAAAGAAATAGATTTGGCAAATTTAAAACTAGGTCAGCAAATTTACTCAAAAATAACTATAAAATCTTTAGAGGATTTATACAATATTGCCATAGTAGAGCAAATCCCATCATGCTTTGAGTTTAGTGATGAAAGAATTAGTAGATTTAAAAGCGACAAGCTAGATTTTAAAGATATAAGAGACGATAGGGCGATGATGTTTTTAGAGTTAAAAGCCAAAAAAGAAAAAGTTTTTTACACCCCTATAACAGCATCTGTAAAAGGTAATTGTTTATTGCCTCCTATTTTAGCTGAGGCTATGTATGATGAGAGAATAAAAGATTATGATTTACAGATTAAAAGTTTAAGTGTAAAATAGATTTTAAATTTAATAGCTGATAAGTTTTTGCTTATCAGCTATATTAAAAATTGATATTATTTTTTAATCCACGGTTTTAAGATTTTTTTCCAACTTTTTGTCATTTTTTCATACTCATCAATACACATATCTTGTCGATTCTCATCTATATTTAATTCTTTAAGCAAAGTAGAATATTTGTTTGGATCGCTACCATACACTATGCATAATATTGAGTAAAATCGTTGTGCATCTAAGCTATGCTCGTCCCAATAATTACTTTCACTAATATCATCTGCTTGCCTTTCTATGTCAAATAGATCTGCAGCACTTATAGATATTTCTTGTCCATTTTCGAAATGCTGCGTAAGTATAAAAGTAGCTAAGTTGTCCGCAACATCTTCTTCCTTGCTTACTATTGGTAAATCATATACATAAATCATCAAATGAGTGATTTCATGTAAAATAGTGTGCAATAAAGCATCATTTGTTGCCATTTTACTATCAATGCCAGTTTGTTTTTTATAATTTGATTTTTTAAAAAGCTGGTTCGTTTGAAAAATAAATTGATATGGTATAAAAATAGTTTTATTTTTAATATCAGCATAAGGTCCCGTATCTTTTTGATTGTCTATAAATTTTACATTTATTCCACCTTTTGGTGAAATTTTAAATTCATGATTTATAAATGAAACCAAAGATGAAATGCTAGTATTTTGTGCTAAATCATCTTTGATTTGTTGCATAGATTTTGTTGGTAAAAAATCTACTTTTAGCAGTGATTTTTCTATTGTTTTTGCATTTAGTGTGTTGAAGGAAATAAAAATTAAAAGTAAAATATTTTGTATTTTCATGAGGTTATCCTTTAAATTAATTTAATTGACTATAATAACATGTATCTGCTTTAGTATAGTTTTATTAGGTAATATATAATCCTTATTTAAAAGTAAGTATATTTTTGATATGATTTAAAAAACAAAAAAGGATATTCATGACACCTCATATAGAAGCAAAAAAGGGCGAAATTGCCAAGATAGTTTTGATGCCAGGCGACCCTTTGAGGGCAAAATTTATGGCTGATCGTTATTTAGAAAATGTAAAACAAGTAAATGGCGTAAGAAATATGCTCATGTACACAGGCACATATAAAGGAAAAGAGGTTTCCATTTGTGGCTCTGGTATGGGAGTACCTTCCATAGGCATTTACTCGTATGAGCTTTTTAAGTTTTATGATGTTGATACCATCATACGAGTTGGCTCAACTGGAGCTTATAGTGAGGATTTAAAACTTTATGATGTGGTTTTAGTTACCCAAGCTTATAGTGATTCGACTGCTTTTAGCGAACTAGTTTTAAATGAAAGCTCACATTTAGCCTATCCAACAAAACAGACAAATGAAAAACTTTTAAAAAGTGCCAAAGCCCTAAATATAAAGCTTCATGAATGCACAACTCACTCTACAGATGTTTTTTATGCTACTCGCTCTTTAGAAAAAACCATAGAAATCACACAAGCAAAATGCGTAGAGATGGAGTCTACTGGACTTTTCATAAACGCAAAAGCAACAGGCAAAAATGCCGCGTGCTTACTTAGCGTGTCTGATCATTTAGTAACAAACGAACAAACCACAGCAGAACAAAGACAAACTACTTTTGATGATATGATAAAAGTAGCATTAGAATCTTTATAAAAACCTTATCCGCCTTAAAACACAAAGGCGGATACATTTAAACTACAAAAACGAAACACCAAGTTCAGGTTTTGGTATCCCTAAATGCTCAGCTATACTAGCTCCCATGTCAGCAAAGCCTTCACGGATACCGATATTGCCGATTTTTTTGCTTTTTATCATGCCAATAACTGGCACATTTTCTCTTGTGTGGTCACTTCCTTTGCTTGTGGGGTCGCAACCATGGTCAGCCGTTACGATTAGTAAATCGTTTTCATGAAGATTTTCGATGATCTCTTTTAATTTTATATCAAACTCTTCTAAGGCTTTTGCATAACCTTTTACATCTCGCCTGTGTCCATATTCCATATCAAAATCCACAAAATTTGTATAGATTATGCCGTCAGTTTTTAACTCTTTCATTTGATTTAAAGTCTCATTTGCCAAGCCTTGTATCTTATAAGCAAGTGCTTTTTTACTCACTCCATGACCTGCAAAAATGTCATGAATTTTGCCGATGCCCACAACCTCTTTGCCATTCTCACATGCAATCTCAAGAACCGATTTTCCACTAGGTCTAAGCGAATAATCCCGCCTATTTTTCGTTCTTACATAACCATCTTTTTCATTTCCTAAAAATGGTCTTGCTATCACTCGTCCAACGCCAAGTGGTTTTGTGATTTCACGCACAATTTCACAAACTTCATAAAGCCTCTGTAATCCAAAATGCTCCTCATGAGCGGCTATTTGTATAACAGAATCCGCACTTGTGTAAAATATTGGCTTTCCGCTCTTGATATGCTCTTTTGCACAAGTATTGATAACTTCCACACCGCTTGCGTGCCTATTTGCTAAAGTGCCTTTTAATTTTGCTTTTTTTATGATTTCATCAAGAAGTTCCCCAGGAAAAGCTGGGATTTTATCTTCGTAAAATTTCAAAGGCACATCCATCAAAGTCCCAGCCATCTCCCAATGACCAGAAAGCGTATCTTTGCCTAAAGATTGCTCCTTTGCTACGCCATAAAAACACTCTTTTAAAAGCTTACTTTTATTTTTAAGCTTCAAAGTTTTGCCATGATTTAACTCATAAGCACTCAAAAGCCCAATTGAGCATAAATTTGGAATGTTTAACTCATACTCTTTTGCGATATGCCCAAAAGTATCCGTCCCTTCATCGTCAAATTTTTTCGCATCACTTGCATTGCCGATACCAAACGAATCTAACACAAGCCAAATAACCCTTTTCACTAGTAGTCTCCTTGTGTTTTTTCGCCTTTTACTATAGCCACTCCAGCACTCACTCCAAGCCTATTTGCTCCAGCTTCGATCATCTTGAGTGCGGTTTCATAATCTCTAATTCCGCCCGATGCTTTTATTTTCACAGCCTCACCAACGCACTCTTTCATGATGCGTACATCTTCCAAACTCGCACCTCTAGTTGAAAATCCTGTTGAAGTTTTGATAAAATCAACACCGATTTCTTTACATATCAACGAAACTTTTCTTAGCTCTTCTTCGCTAAGCAAAGCCGTTTCAAGTATGACCTTAAGTAAAGTTCCGTCACACGCCTTAAAAACCGCTTCGATGTCTTGTTTTACTTTTTGTAGCTCACATGACTTTAAAAGTCCTACATTTATAACCATATCAATCTCATCAGCCCCATCTTCTATGGCCGTTTTTGCCTCATGAGCTTTTGTACAAGAGTTGCAAGCCCCTAGTGGAAAGCCAACAACCGTGCATATTTTTACATCACTTCCTTTTAAAAACTCTTTTGCATATTTTATGTAACTTGAATTGATACATACCGAACAAAATTTATACTCTTTTGCTTCTTCACATAGCTTTTTTATATCTTCAATTTTTGCGTCAGCTTTTAAAAGAGTATGGTCTATATATTTAGCTAAATTTTTCACATAAATCCTTTTTATTATAATTTTAAAATCATTGTATAGTTTTTATGCGTAATAAAAGCTTAAATTAATACATTTTAGGCTAATATTTTACTCATGAAATATGAAAAATTAAACAAATTTACACAAAAAGCAATTCTTAGCAAACTTGTAGTTATTTACTCAAATTATCATGTTGAAATCACAACATTCCCCTTAGGTTTTTGCGCCAAATAACACTTATAAAGTATTGTACTGATTTGTAATAAGAGTATAATTTATTCATATTTATTGTCTAGGATAAATGTACTAAATTCGTTTGGTCCTTAAAATATCAAATCTAACAATAGGAGTTATTATGACGGGAATATTGGGTATGATTTTTTTATTAGGTAGTGCGTATTTATTGTCTAACAATAAATCAGCTATCAATAAAAGAACGGTAATTGGAGCTTTTGGCTTACAGGTTGGTTTAGGTGCTTTTGTTTTATTTGTACCTTTTGGAAAAACTGCATTAGAAACAATCTCAAATGGAGTTAATTGGGTTTTAAAATTTGCAAATGAAGGAATTTCATTTGTTTTAGGACCTCTTGCGACATTTAAAGTTGGATTTATTTTTGCGGTCAATGTTTTGGCATTCATCATCTTTTTTGCTGCATTTATATCTGTTTTGTACCACTTAGGAATTATGCAAATTTTTATCAAACTCATTGGCGGAACACTGCAAAAACTTCTTAAAACTTCAAAAACCGAATCCATGTCAGCAGCAGCAAATATATTTGTAGGTCAAACAGAAGCACCACTTTTAGTCAAGCCATATTTACCAAATATGACTCGCTCAGAGCTTTTTGCTGTCATGGTAGGTGGACTTGCTTCAGTTGCTGGTGCGGTGTTAGCAGGATATGCTCAAATGGGTGTAAAAATGGAGTATCTAATCGCAGCTTCATTTATGGCAGCACCAGGTGGACTTTTATTTGCAAAAATTTTAGTGCCTGAAACCGAAGAACCCATTGAGCCAGAGAAAATGGAGATGAAATCAACAAATGCAAACATACTAGACGCCGCAGCTGAAGGCTCATCAAATGGTATGCAACTAGCCATCAATGTAGCAGCAATGCTAATATCATTTATAGCCTTAATTGCACTTTTAAATGGTATTTTAGGTCTTGTCGGAGATGGAATTAACTCCGCATTTGGTACTGATATTAAAAATTTATCTTTGACTTCTATTTTAGGATTTATTCTTTCACCTATCACATGGCTTATAGGTATTCCATGGGAAGAAGCACAAGTTGCGGCTGGTATTTTAGGGCAAAAAATAGTAGTAAATGAATTTGTCGCTTATGGTGATTTGGTTAAATATTTTCCAGCAAATGTAGCCGAAAGTGGAATGGTTGCACTTTCAGATAAAACTATAGGCATTTTATCTTTCGCACTTTGTGGTTTTGCAAATCTTAGTTCAATCGCCATCTTGCTTGGTGGACTTGGTGTACTTATGCCTAAAAGAAGAGCTGAGATCGCTAAATTTGGCGTTATGGCAGTTGTAGGCGGAACCATGTCAAATCTCATGAGTGCAACAATCGCTGGTTTATTTATGTAAGGATTGATTGGTGTTTATTCCTCAAGAATTTATTAGAAAAAAAAGAGATAATATCGCTTTATCTAAAAAAGAGATAGAAGAGTTTATCGACGGAGTTATGAGTGGCACAGTATTACATGAGCATATAAGTGCTTTTGCAATGGCTGTTTATTTTAACGATATGAGTTTAGAAGAGAAGACAAATCTTACTCTTGCTATGAAAAATTCTGGTAACACTTTAGAGTGGGATTTAGATGGTCCAGTTATAGATAAGCACTCAACTGGCGGAGTTGGCGATGTGGTATCTTTGATGTTAGGGCCTATGCTTGCAGCTTGTGGGGCTTATGTGCCTATGATTTCTGGACGCGGTCTTGGTCATACTGGTGGAACACTAGATAAATTAGAATCAATTCCAAAATACAATGTATATCCAAATGATGAGCTTTTTAGAAAAGCTGTAAAAGAGTGTGGCGTTGCAATTATCGGACAAACAAGTTCTTTAGCTCCTGCTGACAAAAAAATATATGCCATTAGAGATGTAACAGCGACGGTTGAGAGTGTTTCTATGATAAGTGCTTCAATTCTTTCAAAAAAATTAGCAGAGGGCTTAGAGGCATTAGTCATGGATGTAAAAGTAGGAAGTGGTGCTTTTATGCCAACTTATGAAAAATCCCTCGAACTTGCGCGTTGTATAGTTGATATTGCAAATAATGCTGGGGTTAAAACTACAGCAATACTAACTGACATGAACCAATGCTTAGCAAACAATGCAGGAAACGCCTTAGAGGTTAAAGAAGCGGTAGAATACTTACAAAATAAAGCAAAAAATCCACGACTTCATGCGGTAAATATGAAACTTTGCTCGTCAGCCTTATTAAGTGCAAAACTAGCAAGTAGCGAAGAAGAAGCTATAAAAAAGTTAGAAAATGTACTAGCAAATGGACAAGCATCAGAAGTTTTTTCAAAAATGGTTACAGCCCTTGGAGGTCCAAAAGATTTTGTTCAAAAATACGAAAAGTATCTTCCAAAGGCAAACATAATCAAGCCAATATACGCAGACAAAGAAGGCATAATTCAATCAATGGACACCATAGCTTTAGGCATGGCAGTAGTTGGACTTGGTGGCGGAAGAGTAAAGCCTAGTGATAAAATAGACCATAGCGTTGGTTTAGAAAATGTCATCTCTTTAGGAGTAAAAGTCAGTAAAGATACGCCACTTTGCATCATACATGCAAAAGATGAAAAGAGTTTTTTAGAGGCCCAAAAAAGAGTAAAAGCTTCCATGAACATCGGCAATACTGCACCAAAAATTCAAGAGATTTATGAGGTTATTTCATAAATTATATCAACATTCAAGCGAGAAAATCACTCGCTTGAATACCATTAAATCATTTATTATAAAATTTATTGTTTTTCAAAAATGTTACTAATTGAAAAAAGATTTACAATAATTTACTTTTGTTTTCTCTCTTTTTGGATTTAAAGGCTTTTTTTGATAAAATTAGTTTAAAATATTTATCAGGAGAGAAAATATGAGTTTCATGGAAGAGTATCATAAATTAGTTAAAGAGAGAGAGGTGCTAAATGTTCCTCCGCTTGCCTTAAATGCAAAACAAACCTTACAACTTATCAAAGAGCTTAAGAAAACAGATACACCGCAAGAAGAGCTGATGTATCTTTTACAAAATCGAATTCCGCCTGGTGTTGATGAGGCTGCTTATGTAAAAGCTGGTTTTTTAAATGCCATTATAGAAGGAAAAGAGTCATGTCAAAGTATAGACAAGGTAAAAGCGGTGCAGATTTTAGGCACGATGCTTGGTGGTTACAATGTAGCCCCTCTTGTAAATGCTTTAAAATCAAGCGACGAAGAAGTTGCAAAGGAAGCCTGTAATGCTTTAAAAAATATTATCTTAGTCTATGATGCCTTTAATGATGTTGAAGAGCTTTCAAAAACAAATAAATACGCCAAAGAGGTGTTGCTCTCATGGGCAAATGCCGAGTGGTTTTTAAACAAAAAGCCGCTAGAAGAAAAAATTCAAGTTGCCGTTTTAAAAGTAGCAGGGGAGACAAATACTGACGATTTGAGTCCTGCAAGTGAAGCTTTTACAAGAAGTGATATACCTCTTCATGCCCAGTCAATGCTTGTAAAAAGATTAGCTGGAAGCATTGAAAAGATAAACGAATTAAAACAAAAAGGTTATGAAGTAGCTTATGTGGGCGATGTGGTAGGTACGGGAAGTAGCCGTAAAAGTGGTATAAATTCAGTTCAATGGCATATGGGTCGTGAGATTCCATATGTGCCAAATAAAAAAACAGGTGGCGTAGTTTTAGGATCAACTATAGCACCAATATTTTTTAATACTGCCGAAGATAGCGGGGCATTGCCTATCGAAGTCAATGTAGATGAGTTAGACACTGGCGATATCATTGATATATATCCATTTGTTGGAAAGATTGAAAAAAACGGAAAAGTTATAAGCGAGTTTAAACTTCAGCCAAATACCATGCCAGACGAATACAGAGCAGGGGGCAGAATACCACTCATCATAGGACGAGGGCTTACCGCAAAAGCAAGAGCAAGTTTAGGATTGCCTCAAGAAGAAGTTTTTGCAAAACCAGAGCAACCTGCCTCAAAAGAAGGAATAGGCTATACTCAAGCTCAAAAAATGGTAGGTATGGCTTGCGGCATGGAAGGTGTGAGAGCTGGAATGTATGTTGAGCCTCAAACTCTAACTGTTGGGAGTCAAGATACAACTGGTCCGATGACAAGAGATGAGATAGTTGAACTTGCCGCTTTAGGATTTTCAGCGGATTTTGTCTTGCAAAGCTTTTGTCATACCGCTGCTTATCCAAAACCAAGCGATGTGATAACTCATCATACTTTGCCTGATTTTATCAAAAATAGAAGTGGTGTTAGCCTAAAACCTGGTGATGGCGTCATTCACTCATGGCTAAATCGTATGGTGCTTCCTGATAGCGTGGGAACTGGCGGAGATAGTCATACGAGATTTCCTATAGGCATCTCTTTTCCAGCAGGAAGTGGACTTGTGGCCTTTGCAGCCGTTACTGGAAGTATGCCACTTAATATGCCAGAATCTGTGCTTGTGCGATTTAAAGGCGAGTTAAATGAGGGCATAACTTTAAGAGATTTGGTAAATGCAATTCCGTATTTTGCCATTAAAAAAGGTTTACTCACTGTTCCAAAGAAAAACAAAAAAAATGTTTTTGCAGGAACGGTTTTAGAAATAGAAGGTTTGCCAAATTTAAAAGTAGAACAAGCCTTTGAGCTTAGTGATGCAGCAGCTGAAAGAAGTGCGGCAGCTTGTTGTGTAGCACTTGATAAAGAGCCGATAATCGAATATCTAAAATCAAACATAACTCTAATTGAGAGCATGATAAAAGCTGGTTATGGGGACGCTAAAACCCTAAAAAGAAGGGCTAAAAAGATGCAAGAATGGATTGATAATCCTAAACTTGTAAAAGCTGACAAAAATGCCCAATACAAAGCCATCATTGAGATAGATTTAGCTGAAGTTACAGAGCCGATTTTGGCTTGCCCAAATGATCCTGATGATGTGGCAACTTTGAGTGAAATTTTAGCCGATCCTAATCGTCCAAAAGATATACATGAAGTTTTTGTGGGCTCATGCATGACAAATATCGGTCATTATAGAGCTTTAGGCGAAGTTTTAAGAGATGAAGGGCAACTTAAGACTAGACTTTGGGTAGCACCTCCAACGAAAATGGATAAACACCAGCTAACAGCTGAAGGATACTATAGTGTCTTTGGAGCTGCTGGAGCAAGGATAGAGATCCCTGGATGTTCGCTTTGCATGGGAAATCAAGCTAGAGTTGCTGATGAGGCGGTAGTATATTCGACTTCTACGAGAAATTTTGATAATCGTATGGGAATGGGAGCAAAAGTATATCTTGGAAGTGCCGAACTAGGAGCAGTTTGTGCCTTACTTGGACGATTTCCTACAAAAGAAGAATACCTTAATATAGTCCCTAAAAAATTAAAAGGCAAAAAAGATAAGGTGTATAAATATCTTAATTTTAACCTTATAGAAGATTATGAATTAAAAGACTAAAAAATATATGAAGCCCGAAATATTGGGCTTCATAAAAAAAGAAAAAACAGATGCAAAACAACATTTTACCAAACATAAACAAAGAAGTACTAAAGCGATATGAAAGCACAAATGACGGCTCACAAGCTTATGATTTTATCTTTTTGATCGTTAGTAGCTATTTAAATTATATTGCAAAACATGAAAATCAAGAATTGGCTTTAAGTGAGCTTAGTGATGACCAGCATACGATTTTAGCATATTATTATCTGTATGTTCAAGTAGAAAATGACGGATTTATGGGCTTGATTAAAAATGGCTATGGTTTATATATTTTTCAAACTCCCTTTGAGGAAAATATAAAAAAATTAGGAGCTGTACAGATTTCAAATATCATTTGTGAAGCTAAAAAAATATACGAAAAGTGCAAAGATTTAACACAAAAAATGAATGAAGAAGAATTTTTAAAACAGCTTGATAGTTTTTATTTAGAGTTCGCTCCACTTGATGATAAGTTTTATAATATTTTACATGAGCAAACATTAGCGGTTAAAGATTACATGATAAGAAATATTGAAAAGTTTGCTATCGTAATCTAAAAAAAGCTATCTACATCAAAAGTAACATTATCAATTTGCTCTTTAGTTAGATATTTTTGGGCGTATTTTAAATATACTTTCGAGGTGTAAAAAAACTTTACTAAACTCTTATCAAGTTCCCCATGAGCTGCCATGTTAAATAAAACTTTTAAAGCTTTTGAGACACTTTTGGGCTTTTTGTATGGTCTATCTGTGGAGGTTAATGCCTCAAATACATCACTAATGCTAAGTATTCTCGCCTCAAAAGAGATCTTATCTGCCGTTAAACCATTAGGATATCCTGTTCCATTTAATTTTTCGTGATGATTTCCTGAAATTTCTGGTATTTTTTCATATTTTTTTGGCAATTTTAATTGTTCTAAAATCTTAATTGTTACATTTACATGATTGTTTATAATACCTCTTTCTTGCTTCGTAAGTGAGCCTTTTTTGATTTTTAAATTTTTTGCTTCTTCATGCGTTAGAAACGAGATTGTTTTTCCATCATCATGAAAAGTCTTTTTTGAAATTTTAACAACTCGTTTTATATCCGCTTGACTTATCATACCGACCTTATTTACATACTCTAAAAATCCAAAATCATCATCAATTTGGCGTATATTTTCTTCGTATTGTTGCTTAAAATATTGAGTTTTGTCTGGATTTTCGCATATAGCTTTTAACATATCAATCTTTGCGCATTTTTTTGCATAATCAAATCTTAACTTTACAAGCTCTATCCTATCAAATACATTTTGAAGTTTTGAGCCTTTGTTTAAAATGTTTGCAGGAGTTGTAAGCTTTCCTATATCATGAAGTAAGGCAGCATATTTCATAGCTCTTTTTTCGTCATTATTAAACTTTTTATGATGAAATAAAGAATTATCTTTATCAATGGCATCAACAAACATATCACTAAGTTTTGACATTTTATGCATATGTCTATAGGTATGCTCAGATTCTTCTTTCATAGCGAAAACCATAGCTTCTAAAAACGACTCAAACATATTTTCGAGTTCTTCAATCAAATGTGCATTTGAAAATAAAACAGCAATTTGCGAACTAACAGCTTGTATAATTTTCTTATCTTTTAAAGAAAATGGTCTAGCCTGCGTGCCATCTTTTAGTTTTTTATTTGATAATTGCAAAACTCCCATGATTTTATCTTTATGATCAAAAAGTGGCACACAAATAGCAGAATAGGTTTTATATGAATGTTTAAAATCAAAACTTTTTATTATACGCTGTTTGGTTTTTGTTGCATGCTCAAAATCGTCTATAATAATAGGCATTTTCTTAAAAACACAAATACTAGCGATATCGTTTAGGTTTTTATGCTTGTGTTTATCGTACAGCCTAATCACTTTCCAGTCATGAGGAACGCTGTTTAAATTGTGAGAGATTTCTAAAGTTCTACTTGTTGCCATCTCAAATCTTAAGACTTTCTCTTTTCTGTCAAGCCTGTAAATTATAACACTATCAGCCAAAGTTGTATTCATAATCTCTTTTATGAAAATATCTAAAAATTGATATAAATTTTTATGTCCAACCATTGCCATCTTAGTATCTCCATAAGCATATTTACTACATTATAGCAAATATAGATTAAATTATCATTTTAAAAAGCATAAAAAGGCTTTGCAGTAAAATATTTTTAAGTTTTTTACTCTCATTTGAGCTATTTTTAGCTCTATTTTATGAATGTCATTTAAAAACCAAAAGGATTTATAAAAGTTTTTTTGCTAAAATATTTCTAAAACTTTTAAAGGAACTTCATGAAAACCATACTCATAACAGGGGCTTCAAGCGGTTTTGGGCTAAAAATGGCTAAAAAATTTGCCAAAAATGGCTACCAAATCATAGCAGTTGCTAGGCGAGGCGAGAGGCTCAAAAAACTTAAGCAAAAGATAAAAAATATTTATACTATAAAACTCGATGTTAGCGATAAGGACGCTGTTTTTAAAGCCATAAAAAATCTTCCAAAAGAGTTTTCAAAGTTAGATATACTCGTAAATAACGCAGGTTTTGCCTTAGGGCAAGAAAGGGCTCATAAGACAAATTTGAGTGATTGGGAAAATATGGTGGATGTAAATATAAAGGGCTTACTTTATGTTACAAAAGCCGTTTTACCACTCATGGTTAAACAAAAATGTGGCTATATTTTTAACATAGGATCGATCGCAGGAACTTACCCTTACGAAGGCTCAAATGTCTATGGAGCAAGCAAAAGTTTTGTAAGACAATTTTCTCTAAACCTAAGGACGGATTTGAAAAACACAAACATAAGAGTTACAAATATAGAACCAGGGCTTGCTAAAACCAAATTTTCTATCACAAGATTTAAAGGCGACAAAAAAAGAGCCGATAGTGTTTATGAAAACACAAAATACCTAACCGCTAAAGACATAGCAAATATCGTATATTTTTGTGCCTCACAACCAGCTCATGTAAATATAAACACCCTTGAAGTGATGCCAACAACCCAAAGTTTTGCTGGTTTATTTGTGGAGAAATTGTCTATATGAAATGCCAATATTTCGGTCTTTGTGGCTCATGCACTCTTCCTTATTCGTATGAAAAACAGCTTAGCATAAAGGTTAAAAATGCCATTGATATTTTGGGCTTAAAGCTTACGCCAGAAATCATAAAAAGCCAGCAAATTCACTACCGAAATAGGGCGGAATTTCGCATTTGGCATGAGGGTGAAATGGTAAAATATGCTTTAAATTCTAATGAGCCAAAGCAGGTTTTAAGCATAGATAAATGCACTAAGGTTGATGAAAAAATCTACATTTTAATGCCAAAACTTTTAGAATATATCAGTCAAAATGAAAGCCTAAAACGAAAACTTTTTGCCTGTGAATTTTTAAGCTCACGAGATAATATGCTTATAACTTTAATCTATCATAAAAAAGTTGATGAGCTTTGGCTCGAAGAAGCAAAAAAAATAAGCGAAGATTTATCGGTAAATATAATAGGCAGAAGCCGAAAAGTAAAGTTAAAAACTAGTGAAGATTTTATCGAGGAAAATTTAAATATTGATGAAAAAAAGTATTATTTTAACATTTATGAAGGTGCATTTTCACAACCTAATAGAGCCGTAAATGAAGGCATGATTTCTTGGGTAAAATCTCATCTTGATGAAAAAATCTGTAAAGATTTACTTGAGCTTTATTGTGGTCATGGTAACTTTACTATACCATTAAGTGTTCATTTTAATAAGGTCCTAGCTACCGAAATATCTAAAACTTCCATAAAATCCGCTTTAAAAAACTGCTCTTTAAATGGCGTAAAAAATGTAAAATTTTTACGCATGAGCAGTGAGGAGCTAGTAAGTGCTTTTAAGAAAGAGCGAGATTTTTTTAGGTTAAAAGAGCTTGATTTGGATAATTTTGATTTTTCACATGTTTTTGTCGATCCTCCTCGTGCTGGACTTGATGAAATGAGCTTAAATTTCATAAGAAATTTTAAAAACATCATCTATATTTCATGTAGTGTTGAGACTTTGGCAAGAGATTTAAAAAAACTTAGCACCACTCATGAGGCAAAAAACCTAGCCTTTTTTGACCAATTTGCTTATACGAGGCATTTGGAGAGTGGGGTTGTTTTGGAGAGAAAAAATTAGAAATGAATTTATTTTTTATTATAAAAATGCTAAAATATTATTTAGTAAAATTAGGATATTAAAATGACAAAAGAAAAAAATATAGAAGAACAATTTATACAAAAATTGCAAGATTTAAAATACACTTATCGCCCTGATATTCGTTCGGTTGATGAGTTAAATCAAAATTTTAAGCAAAAATTTGAAGAGCTAAACAAGGTTCATTTAAGCGATAGTGAATTTCAAAGACTTTTAGAAAATATCATAAGTAAAGATGTTTTTATTGCTTCAAATAATCTAAGAAAAAAACACACTCTAATCCGTGATGATAATACCCCACTGCATTATACACTTATAGATATAAGCTCACATGATTGGTGTAAAAATTCATTTGAAGTGATAAATCAGCTAAATAAGACTGACCCCAAATATCATCACAGATATGATGTGATTATACTTTTAAATGGACTTCCACTTGTTCATGTGGAGCTTAAAACTCTGCAAGTTAGCCCAAGACGAGCGATTGAACAGATTGTAAATTATAAAAAAGATATTAACAATGGCTACACAAAAACTCTTCTTTGCTTTGTACAACTTTTTATCGTAAGTAATCAAACTTCCACATGGTATTTTGCAAATAACAATAACGAACATTTTATTTTTAATGCTGATGAAAATTTTCTTCCAACTTGCACTTATGCTGATAGAAAAAACAAAAAAATAACAAACTTAAATGAATTTAGTGAAACATTTTTAAAAAAGTGCGTTTTAAGTGAGATGATAGGTCGCTATATGGTACTTTTAGAGACCGAGAAAAAGATGCTTATCATGAGACCTTATCAAATATATGCTGTCAAATCCATTGTTGAAAGCATAGAGCAAAATTATGGCAATGGCTATATTTGGCATACAACAGGAAGCGGAAAAACTCTTACTTCTTTTAAGGCTTCAACTTTGCTTAAAGATAATCCAAACATTCAAAAATGCCTTTTTGTAGTGGATAGAAAAGATTTAGACAAGCAAACAAGAGATGAGTTTAACAAATTTCAAAAAGATTGTGTCGAAGAAAATACAAACACGAAAACACTTATAAAAAGATTGCTTTCAACTGACTATAAAGACAAGATAATCGTTACAACAATTCAAAAACTATCTTTAGCACTTGGTGAGAGATTGCCAAATTTTGACAATGATAAAAAGCTCAAAGAGTTTAAAGAATTAAAAGAACAACTAAAGCCTTTAAGAGAGAAAAGATTGGTATTTATCTTTGATGAATGCCATAGAAGTCAGTTTGGATTAAGCCATCAAATCATCAAAGATTTTTTTCCAAATTCGCAATTTTTTGGCTTTACAGGAACGCCTATATTTGAAGATAATGCGGTAAAAAAACAAATACATGGCAAACAAGAAAGCTATATGACTACTAAAGATATATTTGAAAATGAATTGCACTCTTACACTATAGGAGATGCAATAGATGATAAAAATGTTTTAAAATTTCATATAGATTATTTTACCGCAGATGATAAAGTAAAATTACCTTTATCTAAAAAATCCGTGATAAAAGCCATCATCGATAAACATGAAAATGCAACAGCAAATCGTAGATTTAACGCCTTTTTAGCCACTTCTTCTATTAGTGATGCGATTGAGTATTATAAGTTATTTAAAAAGATTCAAATCCAAAAACCAAAAGAAGACGAAGAGTATAAGGAGTTAAATATCGCTTGTGTTTTCTCTCCGCCAAATAGTACTTTAAATAAAGATTTAGAACAGGAAAATGAAGATAATATAAAACACCCAAATGAAAATAAACAAGCACTTGAAAATATTATAAAAGAGTATAATGAAAAATACAAAACAAATCACAGCCTTTCAAATTTTGACAGCTACTATCAAGATATTCAAACAAGAATAAAAAATCAAAAATATCCCAACAAAGACTATTCTCATGAAGAAAAAATAGACATTCTCATAGTCGTTGATATGCTTTTAACGGGTTTTGATTCAAAATATCTAAATACTTTATATGTTGATAAGCCTTTAAAAACTCATGGGCTCATACAATCTTTTAGTAGGACAAATAGAATTTTAAACGATACCAAGCCTTATGGAAATATTATTGATTTTAGAAGTTTAAAGCCTCAGATTGACGAAGCTATAGCGATGTTTTCAAGCAAAGACAAAAAAGAAGATAAACAAATTTGGCTTGTTGATCCAGCCTCTCAAGTCATCAAAGAGTATGAAGAAGCTGTTACTAGTCTTGAAGATTACATGAGCTCACAAGGACTAAGTATAAAGCCAGAAGATGTAGCAAACTTAAAAGGTGATGATGCAAGACGACAATATATTTCAAAGTTTAAAGAGGTACAAAGGCTAAAAACAAGGCTAGAACAATATACAGACTTAAGTGAAGAAGAAAAGCAGACTATCGAAACTATCATGCCATTTGATATGTTAAGAAGTCATAAGGCCCACTATATCGAAACAGTCAAGAGGCTTAAGGAAGGTCAAAATAAACCGGACAATCCAAATTACAATGAAGATTATGAGCTTTATTTGTTTGCTTCAGATATTATAGATTATGACTATATTATGGGACTTATCGCAAATTATACATTTAAGAGTAAAAAACGCAATAAAATGACAAAAGAACAGCTAATTAGCATTGTCTCGAGTGATGCAAAATTTGCAGATGAGCTTGAGACTATAAAAGATTATGTTGATACACTTGAGATTGGTTCAAATTTAAGTATTGAAGAGGTTAAAATCGGTTATGAAAAGTTAAGAGATAATCTTATGAGCCATCAAATCACCCAAATAGCCTTAAAATACAACCTTGAATTAAAAGCTTTGGAAGATTTTATAAATAAGATATTAGAATTCATGATTTTTGATGCTTTTAGTCTTAACGAGCTTTTTGCCTCTGCTAATCTAGGCTGGAAAGCAAGAAGACAAAAAGAAAAAGCTCTCATGAGTGAGCTTATACCACTACTGAAAAGAAAAGCTAACAATCATGATATATCAGGGCTTAGCGTTTATGAAGAGTGATTTTGTGTGCAAGGTTTAAACAAATAAGCCTTGCAAAAGTCCTTTTTTGTAATTTTTTAGGTTTTGAAGTTTTTGTTCATGAAGAGTTATGTTTTTGTCAAGTGATGATAAAAAGTTGGCGATTTTTTGTTGCTCGTCTATCAAACTTGGAATAAATACTTTTAAATTTTTGTAATCTTTAAAATACATGTGAATAATGGTACTTCCTTGTCCATATTTTGATAATTCATGTTTTTTATAGTGGGTTAAATAATAGGCAAAAAATAAAGCATTTCCTTGTTTTTTAAATCTAAGAATGGTTATATCTCCGCCAATCAAAATATCATCATCATATAAAGCTGTTGCATTAGCCAAATCAATCGCTGATGTAGTCGTTGAATTTGGCAATAAAATATCACCTTTTTTTGATTTTACACCAATATTTTTATTTGTTTTACTTTTGATTTCTATTATTAATTCGTTATATGTTGTATATAGTTCTCCATATAAAATACAATAATTTATTCCATTTTCAACAATATCATTTTTTGAAAGCCCTTGACCTTTGAGGCTACAAAATATCTCCCCCAACTTCCTCTCCTCCCACTCTGGATATTCCTCTCCATTTTTATCCCTAAACCTAATCTTTTTTGAAAATATCTTTTGCATTACTCCTTTTTTG
>PDWI01002526.1_pt1 | contig 27270 bp, 29 predicted proteins | sample 1430891 | NCBI WGS metagenome assembly PDWI01 (sample SAMN01162508, study PRJNA174530) | Oral metagenome, whole genome shotgun sequencing project. | biome: Marine environment; feature: Marine mammal; material: Swab sample of the gingival sulcus; isolation source: swab sample of gingival sulcus... | reverse complement strand
AATAGTGAAAGTATTGGTCATTCTGGCTTGCCCAGAATCTCAAAAGCAGTTTTAAGAGATTCCCGCCTACGCGGGAATGAGGTTTACTCGTCAACTTGTAAACTCTTTCTCCCCCTTTTTTAAATAACCAACAAAAGGACGAAAATTGACTTATCATCACCAAAACCGCTATACTAACCGTTGATGAAAAAGTTTTTTAGCCGGTTTATCAACGCCACTGCAGTATTATGCCTTTGGTTGTGTCTACCTTTGAGCCACTCACAAGCGCACTTTCAAGACATTAGCACCACCCACCCCAACTTTCACGCGATTCAGTTTTTGCAAAGACAAAACATTGTGCAAGGATACAAAGTCGACGCTGACACCCGTATTTTCAAATCAACCCAAGCCGTCACCCGAGCGGAAGCCCTTAAAATGTTGTTGTTAGCCACCAAAAAACCGCTCAACACCAACGCCAAAACATACACCGACGTACCAAAAAAATTGTGGTCGTACCCATACATCGAAACTGCCACCAAACTCGGTATTGTCCACGGATTCCAAGACGGAAAATTCTACCCCAACACCCAAGTAACTAAAGCCGAAATGCTCAAAATGGCTTTCATGACTTTTAACGCACCGATTCATCAAACCGCCGCCGATAACGACCAGGCGAAATGGTACGAACCGTTTATCCAATTAGCCCAAAAACTAAAAATAATCACCGATACCAGTACCCCCCAACACCCCCTCAGCCGTGGCGAAGTTGCCGAAATTATTTTCCGAACGCATCACACCCAACAAAATAATTTTACCAAACCATATATCTACTCTGGAAGCGGAAAAGTCAGCCATTACGGCGGGAGTTTTCATGGAAAATCCACCGCTAACGGCGAAATTTATGACAAAAATGCCCTTACGGCCGCCCACCGCACCTTGCCGTTTAACACTCGACTCAAAGTTTGGATTGGAGACCAAAAAGATCAATACGTAATTGTCCGCATTAATGACCGTGGACCATACCACAAAAACCGAATTATTGATTTGTCTGAAAAAGCGTTTTCCGAACTCGCACCACTCAGTCAAGGCGTACTAGAAGCGAATTTTGAAGTGTACACCGACCCCAAAGAAACCATGATTGAAGTACCCGAAGCGGTTAAAAAAAAACTCTCGACCGAAAGCCAAAACATGGTCGTTCCAGAACCCGTAGCCGAAGCCCTCGAAAAAGATAATACGCCCGCATACATCACCCAAAAAGCCCCTAAAAGTTTGGAACAAGGTCCAAAAATGTTCCAAGAAAGTGTCCCACATTTGGCTGACACTTTTTTTGAAGACATCCGACTTCGTCATCCGTTTCCACAAAAAATCCGTACTGGAGAAGTCGTTATTGTGTCTGGACAAACCCGATTAGACACCCATCACCGAATCACGTTTTTCTTACAGTCAAAAAGCAACCCCAAAGCCGCCCCGTTAGAATTTACTTATCCGCTTACCGGACGACATTTTTATCTGCCCATTCCGATGCTCAAGACTGGAAAATACTCATTTGGAATGGTGTTAGACGACCAAAAAGATGCCAAAATGGCTGACTTGGAAGTTACTCCAAGCGATGTCAAACGAACGTTTCCTCGGAGTAAAAAAACATTCCAAACCACCCTCAATATCAACACCAAACCCGAAAACCAAGCCGTTGTTTTCTCTTGGCACGACACCGACCGCACGGTGCTTCACAAATTAGAATTTAGTAGTTCGAAAACCAAACGCGTGTTCCGAAGCGTTTTTTTACCGGGCAGTCTCGAATCAATCACCCTCCCGTACTCGTTTTTCCAAGAATTTAGCCAAACAAATGACCGACTCACCGTCGATTTGATGGCCGCCGAATCAAAAGACGGAACGTTTGCCAACCAACAATCAAATTGGGAAAAAGCAGGCTTCAAAAATTTTCTCGTGGCACCGTATTTTCAAGACACCGAAACAAAAGCCATTTCAATTCAAAATTTCCAACGTTTTCTTCACCAAAAAACGCCCATCGTACTACACGGAAAACGACTCGGAACAACCAAGTTTGCAGACAAAGCTTATATCAAACTGCCAAACCAACATCTGATAACCCAACCCATAAAGTTTGCCAACGACCACACGTTCTCTTTTGCTTTCCACCCAACCGACTGGGGTATGTACCAAATACAAATCATTGACCAAAACGGAAAAACCGTCTTTCATCGCGCAATATATGTAGACCCAAACAACGTTTTACCCGTTGGCCACCAAAAAAGTTTTCCGTTATTAAACACCAACAACCTCCTCACATGGACCAACCAACAACGAACCACGAACCTCCGCTCAGATAAAACATTAGACAAGTTTGCCCAACAATACGCCGAACGCCTCGCGACTGAAAATTTCCTCAGCCACACCGCCCCCAATGGACTCACCTTTCAAGCTCGTTTAAAAATGGCCCACCTCACCCAACCCACCAGTGAAAACCTTACCTTTGGAAGCACAAAAGAATTGGCTCTACAATCACTCCTCGACTCACCCGCACACACCAGCAATATGACCAACCCGCAGTGGAGCAAAGTTGGACTCGGAATGGCGAAAAACAAAAAAGGCGTGTACATTGTTCAAGTATTTCAATAAAATTTCAAAAAACGGTCAAAAATTCAACCACTAAACGGTTATTCCACAAAAAATTTTGACAAAGAAACAGAAAAAACTAATTTGGCACAGAAATTAACTAATCATTGCGTAATGTTTATCAAAATCAACTTGCGAGACGGAGAATCAGCTGATAAATTCATCAAACGATTTGGTGGATACATCAAAACAACTGGATTAGTAAAAAAATTCCGAAAAAACCGATACTTCGCCCAAGCACCAACCAAAAAGAAAATCCGAGAAGCAGCTTTATCTCGAGAAGCTAATCGAGCGGCGGCTAAACGACGACGATTCATGTCTTCATAATTTGTTTTTTCAAACAAAAAATGAATTTTATTACTTTTGTCTTATCAAAACAGTCGGTTCAATCGGCTGTTTTTTGGGCACAAAAACATCTCTCAGAATTAGAAAATCCCCAATTTGAAGCGGAGTTTTTATTGTCATCCTTACTCAAAAGGTCTATGACTGAGCTTCGTACACATCCAAAAACCGAACTTACCGTATCACAAAAAGAAACTTTTTTTCGTTGCATAAAAAAACGAAAAAAACGAATCCCCGCGGCTTATATTCTCGGCTACAAACAATGGAATGGCTATCAAATAAAAGTAAATAAAAATACGCTCATTCCACGTGATGAAACCGAGGTTTTAATCCAACATATTCAAACCGAATCACGAGATTTTACCCCCACCAAAATACTCGATCTAGGAACCGGAAGTGGTTGTATTGCCCTAGCCATGCAAGACATTTTTCCCACCAGTAAAATTGAGGCCGTCGATATTTCGGGCATGGCACTCAAAGTAGCCAAACAAAATATTCGAACACTCGCCAAATACCCCGAAAATGTTTCATTTTGGCAATCAAATTTGCTCGATAGCCTTCTTCCGAGCCAAGCGTACCAAATAATTGTGGCCAATCTGCCGTATGTTCCAACCACAACCACCATCAGCCCGGAAGTCAAACAGGAACCGCCACAGGCTATTTTTTCTGGCGATGATGGATTAAATTTGATTCGAACCTTGGCAGAACAACTCAAAACCAAAGACATTTTGTTTAAAGAATTGTGGCTTGAATTTCTCCCAGAATCAGCCGACACAATCAAACAGATTTTTGCGGAATATCAGGTTTGTTTCAAAAATGATGTCAGTGGAAAACCATTTTTTGCGTGTATAAAACCAAACCAAAATTGATTTTCCCACCCCGCAACGATACAATAAACCGTGATGAAACTAGAACGACTGGCTCAGTACAAACAATTTATCATAGTCGGGTTTGGCGTAGAAGGAAAATCCAGTGCCAAATTTTTAAGCGCCGTGTTTCCACACACCGACCAAGAAATTATTCAAACCCTTGAATCGCCATTAGAATTAAAACCCAATAGTGCCTATATCGTATCGCCAGGCATTAACCGACAAAAATTACTCGCCAACATCCCAACCAAACATTGTACGAGTAATACCGAAATTTTTTTTGAAAATGTGGCAGAATCTGACCGAAAAAAAATAATTGGTATCACCGGAACCAAAGGAAAATCAACTACGACTAAATTTTTGTATGAGTGTTTACAAACCGCCCACCAACAAGTAGCCATTGGCGGCAATTATGGTTCTCCACTGTTAGACCATTTTAAAACCATCCACCAGTTAGATTTCCTCGTGGCCGAACTATCGAGTTACCAACTGGAGTTTCTAAAAGTATCTCCTTTCTACAGCATTTTCCTAAACATTTTTGCCGACCACTTAGACCGACACGAAACGTTGGAAACTTATGCCCGCATTAAACAAAACATCTTCAATGGCACCCCGCCTGCGACCCACTGCCTAGTGCCACAAAGTAGTAGAACACAAATGATACGGCAACAACTGTGGATAAATGAATCAACCTCTCAGACTATTTTTACCCCCAGCCACCCCATTGACGCTTCGATTTTTCCAGCCGAATCCGTCTTTCAGGCGGCCCACTTCCGTGAAAACTTTGGGTGTGTCCAAAGTCTGCTAAAAATATTGGTCGGTGCTAAAACACCAGAAATTTTAAAAAAAACCGCTCAGAATTTTGTTGGATTGCCACACCGAACCGAAAAATTTGCCGAATACCACCACGTCACCTTTTATGATGATTCCATTGCAAGTAACCCCGACACCGCCACGGCCGCTATCAAAGTATTTGGTGCAAATTTAGGCGCTATTATCCTCGGAGGCTATTCTGGTGGTGGAACGTATGAAAAAACCGTTCAAACGCTTCAAAAACAGGCCCCCAAGGCCTTTGTTTGGCTTCCGGCATCAAATACCCGTTCAGAAATAATACAAACGCTTAAAACGCACCATTTCCCTGCTTCGCAAATCATTCAAGGAAACGATTTTCAAACCTTAATGCAACAAGGGTTCCCGCTCATCCCAGCCGGAAAATCTGTCATTCTTAGCCCCGGAGCCAAAAGTTATGATTCCTTCAAAAACTACCAAGACCGTGGAAAAGCTTGGCAAGAATCCGTTCACACCTACTTCGCTTAGAAGTCGCCGTCGTAAATCTTTATTTTTATTGGGTCTTCATTGGTAATAACCATTTCAGCCCCACACAAATCACATTCAATGATTTCGTCTTCTATTACGTCTGTTCGGTCAATATAGAATTTCCCGCGACAATCTGGACAATAAATATGAATCAGTTCGTTCATCTCCTATCCTTTGTATCAAATTCTGTATTTTCAGCAAATTTTTTTACCACAGAAACGTTTTGTAAAAAAAATAACCCGCTACACACGAGTTATTATTTCATCTTTATCGTATAATTGGTTCTTACCAAACGTGACACAACACTTCTCCTCCAATTTTTTTCGCTCGAGCTTCGTATCCAGTCATCACGCCTTGAGAAGTCGTTACCACTGAAATCCCTAAACCGTTCAACACTTTTCGCAAATCTTCAGATGAAGAATAAATTCGTTGTCCACATTTTGACACTCGTTCTAGATTTACTGTTTTTCCTTCCACAAACGTTACTTCTAATTTTGGGAATTTTTCAGATTCATCTTTCTTCACGTCTGCCAAGAATCCGTTCTTCTTCATTACGTTGGCAATTTCGTGTTTGATTTTAGAATACGGAGCTGACACAGAAGTTCTTCGTGCCATTTGTGCGTTTCTAATTCGTGTTAAAAAGTCTGCAATTGGATCTACCATTTTTTTGTATACTAAGTGATTATATTTATTTCTACCAAGATGATTTTCGTACTCCTGGAATTTCTCCTTTTTCCGCTAATTCTCGGAAACAACATCGAGAAATACCGAAATCACGCATATATCCTCGTGGTCGACCAGTCAACTCACATCGATTATATGCTCGAGTTCGCCATTTATCTTTTGCTTTTCGAGCTACTTTTCGTGGAGCATCATCTCCCAATGCTTTCATTCGCATTGCTCGCTCCATCATTTTTTTCTGTTTCACAACGATTGCTTTTCTTGCCATGATTTATTGTTTTTTAGCGGTTTTCTTAAAAGGGAATCCAAAAGCATCTAACAACGCTTTGGTGTGTGTTGCATCTTTTGAAGATGAAACAATAGTTACTTGTACTCCATGTACTCGAGAAGAGTTTTCTGGCACAATAGCTTCTGGGAAGACCGTAATATCAGAGAACCCAACGGTACAGTTTCCTTTATCATCAAACACATTTGGATTTTGTCCTCGGAAATCTCGAACCCGTGGATACGCCACGTTAATCATTTTGTACAAAAAGTTGTAGGCCGCATCTCCTCGTAGAGTCGCCATAATTCCCACCGGTTGTCCTTCTCGCAATTTAAAGTTAGACACAGACATTTTCGCCCGTTTTACCACTGGTTTTTGTCCAGTCAATCGAGCTACATTCTCTTCTACCATTGAAAAATCTTTCGTACCAAGCTTCTGCAAGTATGACCCCATACCTACATTTACTACTACTTTTTCAACCCGAGGAACATTCACAGGATTCTTAAGCCCTAAGTCTTTTTGCAACTGAGCTTTAATTTCGTTTACATACAAATCATACAATGGAGAATTCATATCAATCTATTTTTTAGTAGTTTTTTTAACTTTTGCCGGAGCAGAACCATCAATTGCCATTCCTGACGCTTTTGCTATTCGGACTTTTTTTCCAGCTTCATATTTATAAGCCACTTTCGTAGGTTTTCCTGATTTAGGATCTACCAACGAAACATTTGAAACATTAATTGGAGCAAAAAATTCAACTCGTTGTCCAGCTTGTCCCATTTGACCTTTCATGTGTTTCACCTTTCGGTTCACACCTTCTACTGTTACTCGTTGCTTATCTTTACTAATCTTAGTAATTACCCCAGACTGCCCTTTATCAGAACCAGTCACAACCATAACCGTATCATTAATTCGTAATTTCATGTTTATAATACCTCTGGGGCTAATGAAATAATTTTTTGGTACCCAGCCCCTCGCAATTCTCGTGCTACTGGACCAAACACCCGTGTTCCTTTTGGTTGTTTACTCTCATTGATAATCACAACCGCATTTTCATCAAATCGCAAAATAGAACCATCAGCTCTTCGGATAGGTGATTTTTGTCGCACCACCACCGCTTTTTCTACTGATTTTTTCTTTACTACTCCTCGTGGAGCGGCTTCTTTTACTGAAACTACTACCACATCTCCTACTTGAGCATATCGTCGTTTTGAACCACCCAAAACCTTAATACACATAACTTGTTTCGCTCCTGTATTATCCGCAACCGACATTCGTGACATATGTTGAATCATTTTTCTATGCTGCTTTTAAAATCCAATGTTTTCGTTTTGAGATAGGTCGAGTTTGCGTGATTTGCACTAAATCACCAACTTTCGCGGCCCCTTTTTCATCATGCACCAAGAACTTCTTTGTAACTCGGTATTGTTTTTTATATTTTGGGTGAGCCTTATAAGTATGAACTTCTACTTTAATGGTTTTCTCTCCAGAAATATTCGTCACCGTTCCTTTCTTTGTAATCATACTATTTTTCTGATAAAACTGTTTTTATTTGTGCAATATGTTTTCGCAATCCTTGCACTTTTGCTACTTCTTTTGATTGACCAGTTCGAACATGAAATCGAGCTACCGCCAAATCTCTTCTCACAGCAGCCAACTCCTTATGAAGTTGTCCCACAGTCATCACTCGCAAATCTTGAATGAATTTCATAATCTATAATTGAGTAGTAATTACTTTACATTTAACAGGCAACTTATATGCCGCTGCTTTCAAGGCTTTCACCATGTCATCTTCTGACAAACCAGCCATTTCAAAGAGAACCTTTCCTGGTCGAACTTGTGTCACCCATTTATCAGGCGCCCCTTTCCCAGAACCCATTGGAACTTCCGCTCCTTTGGCAGAAAGAATTTTGTCTGGAAACACTCGAATCCAAGTCTTTCCTCCTCGTTTTGAATACCGAGAAATAACTCGACGAGTCGCTTCTATTTGACGAGCCGTAATTTCTCCGGCTTCAAGCGATTTTAAACCAACCTTCCCAAAGGCAATCAAAGCCCCTCGAGTGGCGATTCCTTTCGACTGACTTCGCAATCGAAACTGTTTTCTAAACTTGGTTTTCTTAGGTTGAAGCATGTTTTTTTTATTCAAAAAAGCCGCCGCAATATATTGTATTCACAAATACTGTCAAGATTTTTTTTTAGTTTTAAAATGATACCCAAAAAATTTTCCGAAAAAATCATTTAGAACCACTTTTATAGCAAAAAAAATCATTCTACAAACAAAGAAAAACCAAAAGATACAATTTATCAATAAACTTTATTTATTATTTTCTTAGATGTAACCCACCTATTCATCATATGAAAAAAAGACAACAACTGCAGACTTTGCAAATTAGGTTGCACTCCCACCAAATAAATTAATGCCGCATATTCTTTAAATCGACTATAAAAATCTGTTCCGTAAAACATTTTTCCCATCTTCTTGTTTTCTAACGGTCCATCGCCATAAAAAGCATTCATTTTCTCTCTCAAAAAATCTTGATTCCCACCCTGACAAACATCAAATAACCACTCACAAGCCCCTCTCCCCATATTTTCCAAAGTTTCATGAATATAACGCAAGTTACTCACCCCATCCGCCAACTCTTGAGGCAATTCTTCTAAACTCATATCCATTGCCCCCAACGCACGCAAAGAAAGGTATTCAATAAACGCCTCATTTACATAATATGAATATTTATCGTCTTCAATTTTATTTCTTTGACACCATACATGCAAAGCTTCGTGCATAAAAGTTTGCAAAAACAAATATTTATCATTATTCGAGGCCGACAAACGTACTAAAACTTTTCTTGATGGCAAATGAGCATAACCTATAAAACCAACACCACTTACCCCAGATTCCAACTTAGAAAACACCCTATCAAAATCTGTATCCGACAAGACTAGTACATTTTCTTCATTAGGACTCCAATCTGAGATCCGCATCTTACCATAACAATTCAAAAGTTTTTCATGTCCAGATTGTATTAAAAATTGACACGTCTCTCTATCTAACCCCCCCCTCAATCAAAGAACTATTGTCTAAATGTGATTCATTATTCATAAATAAACTATAGTAGTTTTATAAAAAATGTCAACTTACAACAATCGTTGCAATGGCACAATCAAATCTTCCGCATATTGTTTTAAATTTTCTTCTGATTGAGCCTCTATGCGCACGGCAATTTTAGGCGTTGTGTTCGAACACCGCACAATTGCCCATTCATTATTTCCAAAACTAATTCGAGCTCCATCAATCGTATTCACCTGCGGGAATTTTTTTTGAATATCCGCCACAAACTGACCTAATATTTTAAACTTTTGTTCATCAGTAGTCAGAAATTTCTCCGACGTTTCTAATAACTCAGGCCAACCATCTGTTACTTCTTTTAATAGAGATGGATTATTTTCAAGCGCCTGCAAAAATCGAATCGCCGCCACCAAGGCATCATCATATCCAAAGAAGTTCTCGCCAAACATAATATGTCCACTTTGTTCTCCCCCAAACAACGCGCCTGAATTTTTCATAGCGTGCTCAATATGACTATGCCCCGTTTTACTCCAAACAACTTCACCGCCTTTGGCTTCAATTTTAGCCGCAAGCACATCACTACACATCGCATCTAAAACAATTTTTTCACGTGGATTTCGAGTCAAAAAATCAGACGCCAACACGAACAAAATCTTATCCGCATTTAAAATAGTTCCATCTGATAACACTACCCCAATTCGGTCTCCATCTCCATCGAAAGCAAACCCAAAATCAGCTTGATTTTGCTGAACTGACTGCACCAACTCAGCCAAATTTTCTGACCGCTCTGGATCGGGTTGATGATTCGGAAACGTCGTATTTAAATCACAATATAATTCATTTACTTCGTGCCCAAACGACCGCAACAAATCAGGATAAAACAACCCAGGAATGGCATTCCCTGCATCAATCACTAATTTTTTGGCTTGACTATGAGGCACATTTCGTTCGTGCAACATTTGTTTATAAGCGGGCAACAAATCAAATTTTTGGCAATTATCAACACACCCACCACGAGTTTCCGATATTTTTTCACAAACACGACATTCCGCCAACTTACGAATTTCTTGAATTTCATCCCCGCAAACAGCCCCCCATTTATCTGTTAATTTTAACCCATTATCAGCCGCTGGATTATGACTAGCAGATATTTGAATTGCCGCATCAAACCCTTCAGCAGATAAAGAAAAATAATTCATCGGCGTAGGAATAGCCCCACCAAAAACCACTTGCGCACCAGAAGATTCTAACCCCGCCACCACGGCTGGCCAAAGCTCAGGCATAGACTGACGCCCATCACCTGACACAAAAATCCGTGGAGAGTCCACATTATGTTTTGTCTTTATATGCGTAGAAAACGCTTGTGCAATCAGGAAAAACCCATCTTCATCAAAATCAACAAACGCTTCTCCTCGAATATCATAAGCACGAAAAATTTTCGGATTCAAAATCATCAACAAAATCAATTTAAAAATACGAATGTATTGTAAATAGTTGTTTCGTTTTTCCCAAAAGAAATACGACAAAAAATAAAGGTTTTTCAACTCAAACCGTTTTTTTTTATTTCAATTTGACTTTCCTACACTGGTTCATACAATCACACACGCGTTACGGGATGTAGCTCAGTTGGCTAGAGTGCACGGTTTGGGTCCGTGAGGCCGGGGGTTCGAGTCCTCTCATCCCGACCAGAGAGACAATTTACAAAATATACCTCCTTGTGAGGTATTTTTTTTAAATTGAGTTTTTGACCGCAGGTTAGAAACACTCGAACCACAAGGGGTTCGTACTTTTTTCCAAGAACGAAGTGATTGATTAAAAAATCCTAAGCAAAGCGAAGAATACTCTCATCCCGACCAGAAAAAATTCACAGAATTTTGAGTAATCCTCTCATAAAAATATGACTCTACCTAAAACCACTTCTTCCGTACTAAATCAAACACCCCACGCACCCCAACTTGCTTTAATTTAAATACGCCTCGTTTTATAAACGAATCATTCATCGACAAGCGCTGATTTTTATCTGGAGCCGTTACTGGGTTTTGCAAAAATAACCGCAATGGTTCCATTGTTTTTTGGTATGAATAATCGACTTCAGCGAATTTTTTAGCCTCAAGTGCCATTTTTTTTCCTTTTTCACACTCAAAATCTAGAATTTTACGGCACAAATCATCCGCATCTTCCACCTGCACCTCCGTTATCAAATTTTTTTCAGCCAACTCTTTGGTTATTTGCGACACCGCCGTTGACAAGACCGGTACTCCATACATCAACCATTCATTAATTCTGTTTCGAGCCCCAAAAAATCCTTCAGCATTGTTTCTATCTAAATTTATGGCCATATCAACTTGCCCATAACAGTAAATCAAATCAGCCCTATCGAGCCACCCCAAAAACACAAACCGATGAACAAATTTTGATTTTTCAATACGAGTTTTAAACGACGAAAACACCTTATTCGAAAACCCTTTTATTCCACTCCCAGTCGAAACAAAATATAAATTTTCGTCTTGTTGCATCGCTTTTTCTAATCCAGCAAACAAATTTTTTTCATCTAACCACGTATTATATGCCCCCGAAAAAAAGACAATTTTAGCCGTTTTTGGCACCCGAGTATAAATATCAAACCGCTTTCGATTGGTATCTGGTTTTTCCAAACACAGCGTTTCATTCGCATTTTGAATCGTGTACACAAAGGAATGATTTTCGGTTTCGTACCGCAACCGCCCCAAAGAGGCCAACTGCCCAAACACCGCACATCGCTGTGGATCAGACACCGTCGACATAACATCAGCCGTTTGCACCACTGCTCGTTCTCGTTGCCAAATGGCGGGTATGTACGCGTTATTTTTTTCTACAAAGGCCTGACTTTGTGCCTCAGCCATAGCCCAACCATTTAAATCAGCCCAAAACGGAACCTTTAAATTTAACTTAGAAGCAAAAAAACAAGGCATCAAATTTACTCCCACTAAAACATTCGGTTTAAAACTATTCGCAAATTTCTTTAAATTTTTCCAAAACCCTTTTTTATTTTTTTGTACATGAATCACTTCAATATCTCGACCAAAAACGGTCACTTTCCGCACCGTATTTTCCGTCGGAAACGATTCGTAAAACCGTGGTTCGTCTAACAAAATCACTCTCACAAGCCCTTCGTAATTTTTTATCACCGATAAAAACTGCCACGTTCGCAATCCAAACGCTGTTTGGTTGATAATTCCTTGTTCGGAAATAAGTGGACCAGAAGCAATAAACAATAGTTTTTGTTTCGACATATCAATCAAAGTTTAGGGCAAAAAAAACGAACCGCAAATGAATTGATATTTTCACACTTTTTTGATATAATCACCCGATACAATGAAAAAAAACACCCTTTTGGCAATCGGAATAACAAATTTGTTAGGAATGATGTTTTTCTTGTCCATCGGACAGGCTCACACCAGCCACAGTTTCAAGGTACAAGCCTCTCGAATTGTTTCGAGTGGATCCGTAGCAAAATCAAATAGCTTTACCGTTCAAACCAAAACCCTCAGCATTGGATCAAAGGGAAAATCAAGTTCGTTCAAAATAAAAAAAGCCGAACCAGAAACAGCCGTCAACCACACAGACCCAAATAATAATTCGTCTTCAAATAGTGCTATCAATCATTCTCTTCTAAATTCAAATACCACTGAACACCAAACCAATCAGGCAAAGAAAGGCGGAAACGGTGGTACCAGAATTTATAACCCTCAAGCCCTCATTCAAGGCATTATTACCACCAACAAAACAATTCAATATCAACCTAAAAAGGAAACTAAAACAACCGCAAATTCACAACCGAAGCATCCTAAAAAGGAGGCCTCAAATAAAAACAAAACCAAACCACCTGTTGCGAAAAACAAACCGTTAAAAACTGAAAAAACACAACCAAAACCCCGCCATAAAAAAACACACGCACACAAACGAATCTCAAAATCCACGGCTCAAACAAAGACCAAAGCAAAAACGGATCATAAACAAACTCCGCACAAAAACTTTGTTTTGTCGCAATCAAAAAGACGAAATTTGCATTTCACTGAACCACCGCAAAATAAAAATCACACACCAAATGAACCATTCTTACACTCCGCTCCAATTCAACCAAAAGCAAACCACTATTGTTGGCTATATCTTCTAATCGCGTTCTTCGTTGGATTCACGGCAGGAGCCATCGCCCAAGAATATCGACATCACCCCAAACATTGGTGGCAAAAAATTAAACCGTGGTTGATAAAAATTTGGAAGATTTAAAAATTTCTGGATAAAACGGTTGTAAACGAACAATTTTTAAGTGAGGAAATAATTCCTGACATTTTTTTTCATTAAACCGTTGATCATACCCTAAACACAACACATCTGGTTTTTCCTCTTGCAAAATTTGAAAAAAGTCCGCATCTGAACGCCCTAATTTCACCTTCATTTTTGAATAAAATTCTTGTTCAATTCGTTGTTTTCGTTGCCCCTCGGAAAAAACGGGTAGACGCCCTTTAATCCGTTTAACGGTTGCATCTCGAGCCACAACTACCACAAATTTATCCGCCAGTTGCGACACCTGATACAATAGGTACTGATGTCCCACATGAAAATTATCGAACGTTCCCGCCACAAACGCTTTTTGGTAGAGCATAAATTATTTTTATCGTTAAATATCTAAATTCAACACGTCCTTACTCCAAACCAGACTACATTTATTTCGAAATCTATCTAATAATTCCTGTAATTTTTTCGTTCTTTTTAATTCTTCAATAACAGGTTCTTTTCCTTCATAATGACTCTCAAACCCCTGCGTTAACACATCAAATAATTCTGCAGACTCAATATCATTATGAGTTAATTCAGCTCTAATTTTCGTTAAAAAGTCTTCTTTTACCTTATCAAAAGCAATTTCTTCTATAATTTTTTCTCGATTATTGACCATTGCTGTTGCAATATATCGTTGCCCGTTTCCTTCTTTATAAAAAGTTCGAAGACTCTCTGGTAATTTTTGCAATTCACCCGTATGCACCAAATAATACCAAATTCTTTCTGCCAAATTATCTTTGTTTTTCAAATCCACTTTAAATTCCATACTATTCGGCTTCTTCTCTATCCAACGAGGAGTTTTCTCATTTACTAATTTATCGTTTGCATATTCTCCAACTAACAACTTGGGTAAAAATAATAGTGATTGATCAGGCGACTCAGGCAAACTACCATGCAATGCATTTACATAATCTTTAATTTCTTCTGGAACAAATCGATCCTTAAATTTCCACTCTTTACTCTCAGCATTAAATTCCTTATAAAACTCTACTAAATCTTTAGCTCGTTCATAACGATCCAGTGCATATCGCTGTATGTATTCTTCAATTAAAGCGAGTAAATCTTTCTTCAACAATGGTCCCTCATGACGAGCCACCAAAGCAATGAATCGTTTTAAATCTTTTCCAAAATGAGCGGCCGTACTAGTTTCGCACTCATTTCGTAAATTTTGCCGTTCTCCTAAAAACTGCGTTTCAAACAAGAACATTGGCTTGGCGTCATCGCCTAAATACGAAACTTTCGTATTAATTGCTCGGTAAGAATCATCCGATTGAGCATTCTTATGACTCTTAATTTTAATACGGTCTTTATAATCTGAATACTTTTCTTGCTGTTGTTTTACATTTGTATCACTTAAATATTCCCCTTTCACTCTGACTTCTATTCCCAATTTATCATTCGCACAAATACACTCTAAATAATTATCTAAGTTCTCATACAATAAACTTTCAAAAGTATTTTCATCGGTATCATCAAGTAAAATTCTCCCACCAAAACCATCATCATTCCTGATGTCAGCTTTTTGTTCTATTTTTTGGATAAATTTGGCAGGACTTTTCACACGAGCTTCAACCATTTTAACCCCTCTTAAAGTATGAGTCCCATCAGCAATTGGAACTACTCCACTTTCTATTTTTCGAAACGAATGCAACGCCGTTGCATTAATCATTTCATTCATAGTCCCAGTTTTAGATTTAATATTCTCCTTAAATTTCGGAGACAAAACCTCTAATGGAAGTAAAAAATCATATTGTCCCTTAAATTTATCGCCATCTAAACCAAAAATCGTACGAATCCCTTTAATCGTATCTTGATATGCTTCCTGCGTATAATTCAAAGTAAACGCTCGTTTTAACAAACGACACGCCGTCAACTTTTGAGTATTTCTTGAGTCCGTTTGGAACATATCATGCAAGTCTGTATCAGACGAACCAACCTTAACAACCCGAAAAAAATCAAATACATCTTTTATTGATTCAAACCCTTTTTCTAATGTCTTTTCGATATTAGAAGAATATTCAAACCGCTTCTGTTTTCCATTAAACGAAGCCCAATAGCTCTGCTTCGCAAAAGTTAATAATTCATGAATCCGAGCTAATCCAGATGCATCCAATTCAAAAAACTCTTTTTTAAAAAAATCTATAAAGTCGTGCTTATTTCGAAGATACTTTTCCGAAATTCCAGCCAAATCAATCGCCGAAATTTTCTTTCCATTTCCATACGGTTTCTCCAAAGAATCTTCCGCCATATTTTTCAAGGTCGAAGTTAATTCTTCTGGCGAAATTGCATTAACCAAATTTCTTTTCCCTACCATAACTTATAAATTTCTCTAAAAAACTATTCTGGGTTGTAATTTGTCATCCACAATTTCCGCCATTCCGACAGTTTTGTTATCACAAATCACTAAGACTTTTGTGCCATTTTCAACCGTTTCTACTATTGGAAACGCCCGACCGGCCATAAAATCATTTACCCTTGATTTATTTATAACATATTTAAAAAAGTTTGTCAAAATATCTACCGGATCAACAAGCGTCTGATTTTTATCAACTGATTCAACTTCCAACGCTTGTGAAACCAACAAATTCCCCACTCTGGTCCGACGTAATTGACTACAAAGCCCTCCTCCAGCAATTTTTAACCCTAAATCACGTGCAAACGAACGCACATAGAATCCAGCTGCTACTTCTAATTCTAGTTCCACTGATTTTTCATCATTATTGACCGACAAAACCTTCCAATTCAAAATTTCGGTCGCGCGTGGTTTCACTTCCACTTCTTTCCCCGCTCGTACCAAGTCACACATTTTCTTTCCACCGACCTTTAAAGCTGAATATTTAGGAGGAATCTGCTGAATTTTTCCCGAAAAATGATTCGTCATTATATCCGAAACTTGCTCTACCGAAATATCAAAATCCGTCGTTAAAGTTTCTATTTCCGACTCCGTATCAAGTGTTTCAGAAGTTTTCCCTAGCAATATCTTGGCCACATAGGTTTTACTCGCTTTATCTAAAAACGGAATCATTTTCGTAGCTTTTCCAAACGCCACCACTAACAACCCCGTCGCAAACGGATCAAGTGTTCCCGTGTGTCCCACTCGTTTAATAGCAAGCGTTTTTCGTAATCGACCACACACATCAAAGCTCGTCCACCCAACGGGCTTATCAATCAAGAGAAATCCCGATGATTTATTGGTAAATTTAGGCATACCGCAATTATATAAAAGTTAAAAAAACGTTCTTGGTTGAGTGTAATCAATTTTCTCACGAAAACTAGTACATTTTTTTGACGATACCGAAACTTTTTTTAGAATAGGAGCGAATTTATGAAAAATTTCTCTGTCGTGGTCAACCGTTAAGCCCTCCCTTTGAAGTGAGAATTTTTCACCGAAAAAACTCGCTTCCCCGCGAGTTATTTTATTAAACCAACCAATTCAGATATGGAAAAAGCCTACAATCATTTACAACACGAAGACAAACTGTATAAGCAATGGGAACAAAGCGGTAAAATGCGAGCCAATGCCCAATCAAAAAAGAAACCATTTACTATCCCGCTTCCGCCACCAAATGTAACGGGACAACTTCATTTGGGGCACGCGGCGATGCTAGCAATTGAAGATATTTTTATTCGGTTTAAAAAAATGACCGACCACGAAGTATTGTGGATTCCTGGAACCGACCACGCGGCAATCGCCACCGAAAATGTAGTATTAAAAGCCCTTGGAAAAGCCTCTCGAGAAGAATTTAGTCGTGAGGAATTTTTAGACCACTGCCGACAATTTGCCAACGAAAAACACGACCGCATTGTCACCCAAATGAAAAAAATGGGGGCCTGGATGGATTGGAGTCGAGAATGTTACACCTTTGATGACACTCGAAGTTTTGCCGTAAACGAAATTTTCCAACAATTATACAAAGACGGACTAATTGAGCGAGGATACCGAATGATTAACTGGTCTACGGGGGCACAATCAGTAATTTCAGACGACGAACTAGAATGGGACGACAAAAAGGAACCTTTTTACTATATTCGATGCAACGAATTTGTTGTTGGAACCGTTCGACCCGAAACCAAATGTGCTGATAGTCCCGTCATGGTACACCCAACCGCAGAATACGTACGATTACAATACCAAGCTAACAACGGACACACCGAACACTTTATTGTAAGTAAAGATTGTTTTGAGAACCAAGACGAATTTAAAAAAGTGTTTTCATTACTAATTGATGATGGAACCTTTACCGTAGTTGAAACTAAAACGGGAGCCGAGTTTTCAGGACAAACATTTACCGCCCAAACCTATGCTGGCGAACGAAAATTTGTAGTAATGGCTGACAAACAAGCCATTGACCCTAGCAAAGGAACCGGAATTATGACGATTTCGGCCAATCATTCGGCCGAAGATTACGATTTAGTAAAACGACTCGGATTAAAAGAATACTTTATTCAAAAATTAGATTTTGACGGAAAAATGACCACGGTAGCTGGTGATTTAGAAGGGATTGAAGTGTTTAAGGCTCGAAAAATGTCAGGAAAGGCGATGCTCGAACAAGGGCTCCTCACCGGAATAAATAAAGAATATTCACACCGAACTCCATTCTGTTACCGATCTGGAACGGTGATCGAACCTATGGTTTCGCCCCAATGGTTTGTGATGGTTGATAAAGAATTTACTGATAAATTTACCGGAGAAACCACCACACTAAAGAAAATATTACAAAACGCCGTTCGAGAAAACCACGTAAATATCATCCCATCTCGATTTGAAAAAATGTATTTCCAATGGATTGATAATTTACAAGACTGGTGTATTTCTCGGCAAATCTGGTGGGGACACCAAATTCCTGTTTGGTACGACGAACAAGGAAACACTCATTTAGCGACCAAACAAAATATTTATCTGGCTCGGCACGGAGAATCTGAAGAAAATGCTCAAGGGCTTATCCAAGGTCAAATAGGCTCATCACTGACCGAACAAGGCAAACAAGATGCCTTGCGTTTAGCCCACGAAATGAAACAAAAACATATTACGAAGATTATTTCGTCTCCAACCGTTCGGGCGTTTGAAACTGCACAAATTGTAGCCAAAGAACTGGGAATTCCAGAATCTAATATCAAAAAATATCAAGCATTTATTTCGGCCGATTACGGAGAATTAGTAGGGCTCCCAAACACACCAGAAAATCTGAAAAAAATTGGTACGACTGGAGAAACTCCAGCCGAAGTATTCCAACGCGTACAAACCGGAATCGAATTATTAGAATCAGAACCAGACGAAAACATTTTGGTAATTTCACACCGTTCAATCATTTCTATGATGGAAACCATTCAGCAAAAACAACCAGCTGAGCAAGTCATTGAAAATAGAATTAAAAATAGTCAGTTAGAGGCGGGCAGTTTCAAAACCTACACTCGGTTCAAAGCCCCGGTTGGTAAAAATCTAAAACAAGACGAAGATACCCTTGATACCTGGTTTAGTTCAGCTTTGTGGCCAATGTCACCCCTTGGTTGGCCAAACACCGACGGCGAAGACTTTAAAAAGTTTTACCCAGCCGATATTCTCGAAACCGGATGGGATATTATCTTTTTCTGGGTCGCTCGTATGATGATGTTTGGACGCTACGCTACGGGGAAATACCCATTCCACACCACCTACCTACACGGATTAGTCTGCGACGAAAAAGGGAAGAAAATGAGTAAATCAAAAGGGAATGGAATTGATCCCATTGAAGTAATTGATGAAGTGGGAGCCGATGCCGTGCGATTAAGTTTGGTTATTGGAACCACCCCAGGAAACAATATTCCGGTAGGAAAAAAGAAAATTAAAGGCTACCGAAACTTTGTAAACAAACTTTGGAACGCCGGACGATTTGTACAAATGAAAAACGAACAAATCGGAACCCAAGATAAAAACACCCCTAATAGTTTGGCCGATAAATGGATTTTGTCTCGGTTGGCAACCGTCAGTCAAGAAGTAGCAACCGCTCTAGAAAAATACGAAATTTCTACTGCCGGAGACACCATTTACCATTTTGTTTGGGACGAATTCTGTGCTTGGTACCTCGAATGCCAAAAAGTATCAACAAACATAGAAACGCTAAACTTTGTCTTCCAAGAAATCTTAAAACTCGTCCATCCATTGTGCCCATTCGTAACCGAAACATTGTGGAAAGAACTCAAAGGAGACCAAACGGGATTATTAGTCGAACAATCATTCCCAAAAATCGACAAACGCGACCCACAAGCCGAAAAATTCTTTGCCTACACCCAAGAAATTATTACCGAAATTCGAGCTCTCAGAAACGACCAAAAACTAAACCCGAAAGAAAAAATTAACATGATTTTTGTGGGCGATTTACACCTCGATAAACAAGCGTATATCAAAGAATTAGCGGGTATTAAAGAATTAACCGTCGTGAAAAATATATCTGATGCTGAAATTCCAGCCCACAAAGCAGAAATTAAAAAAGCCAATTATTCAATTATTTTAGAAATTCCGTTTGATGAGGAAGCGGAAAAAGCAAAAAAAGCCAAAGAAATTGAAGCTATACAAAAACAAATTGCGAATCTAAAAGGACGGTTAAGCAACAAAAGCTATGTTGATAACGCTCCAGCAGCCCTCGTACAACAAACCAAAGACCAGTTAAACGCGGCCGAACAATTATTGAAAAAACTCACCCAATAAATTATGAAATTTTTATGGCTTTTGTTTACAGCTATCAGCTATATGGCGGGCGACGTATTAGCCCGCTATTATTCAGAAACACAATCTAAAAAAATACTCGTCATAACCTTATTAGTCTATTTTGTTTCATCTTATGGAATGATAAAGGGAATTCAAAATTCATCTTTATCGTGGTTTATAATTTTAGCCCCCGCCTTAACACTTTTATCAGGATTAATATTTGGACACATTCTGTTTAAAGAGTCTCTCAGCCTCGGACAATACATCGGTGGTGGAATTATCCTGACTGGAATCCTCACGGTCATTTTTTTCTCAATAAAAAACTAACGAAAGCATGATACAAAATCCTGATATCTGGAAAGAATACAAACAAAACCCATTGTCTCACAGTGCGGCACATTACTTGATGAGTATTCGTCAAATCGAAGAGCGAAAAGGATACGCCCGCCTCACAGATATTTCGTTTGACTTAAATATATCCGCTGCCAGTGCTTCACAAAGTCTCAAATCACTTCTCAATAAAAATCTCATCAAAGAAAACGAAGACAAATTTTTCCAACTCACGCCCAAAGGATTAACCCTTATTAAAGCCGTAGAAAAAACCCAAAAATTGGCACTAAAATTTTTTACTGAAATCCTCGGCGTGTCACCAGAACAAGCCGAAACCGATGCCTGTAAAATAGAACATTTATTGAGCCCCGAAACCAGCGAAAAACTGGAACAGTTTCTCAACCAATCAAACGACCACTAGTTTCAGACGAAAATCAATAAAAAAGAAAAACCTCAGTTTAAAACTGAGGTTTTTAATAAGATTTCAGAAAGAACGCCTTATCGCAAAGCTGCCATAGCTGAAGCAACTTCATCTCGCAACGCTCCAAAATCAGCCATATCTTCTTCTTTAATGGTTTTACATTTGGCTACTTTTGCCAAAACATCTAATTCTTCAATTTTTCGGAAATCAAATTCTTCTACGTCGGCCAATTTCATTCCTTCATTAAACAATGAAAGGATTGTTTTTACCATTTCGTATTGTTTTTTTGGAGAGATGTATGCATCTACTGGATCAAACGAATCTTGGTAGAGATAATCTTCTCGGATAGATTTAGCCGTTAACAAGACCAATTTTTCTCGGAAAGACAACGCTTCTGGACCAACCAATTTCACGATTTCTTCCAATTTAGATTCTTCTTGCAACAAGGCCATAGCTTGCGCTTTTACTTCTGAATGATCAGACGCTACGTTATTCTTGAAGTATTCAACCAAATTTGGTTCATACAATGAGTATGATTTCAACCAGTTGATGGCTGGGAAGTGCCGTTGGTACGACAATTTTTTATCCAACCCCCAGTATACTTTTGTCACTCGCAAAGTATTTTGAGACACTGGTTCAGACAAATCTCCCCCTGGTGGAGATACCGCTCCAATAACGGTCAAGGCTCCTTGTCGTCCATCAGACCCCAAACAATCTACTGATCCAGCTCGTTCATAGAACTCAGCGGTTTTAGACCCTAAGTAAGCTGGGTATCCTTCTTCCCCTGGCATTTCTTCTAAACGACCCGAGATTTCTCGCATCGCTTCGGCCCATCGAGAAGTAGAATCCGCCATCATCGCTACTTTGTATCCCATGTCTCGGTAGTATTCAGCAATGGTGATTCCTGTATAAATAGAGGCTTCCCGTGCCGCCACTGGCATGTTTGAAGTATTGGCGATCATTGTCGTCCGTTTCATCAAAGGTTCTCCAGTATTTGGATCAATCAAGTGTGGGAATTCTGACAATACTTCCGTCATTTCGTTTCCTCGTTCTCCACATCCTACGTACACAATCACTTGCGCATCACAGTATTTGGCCAAAGTTTGTTGTGTCACGGTTTTTCCTGACCCGAATGGTCCAGGAATACAAGCCGCCCCCCCTTGTACCAATGGGAAGAACATATCAATTGATCGTCCTCCAGTTCGCAACAAAGTATCTGGCACTCGTTTTTTCGCGAATTTTCGCGCTACCCGAATTGGCCAGAATTGTCGCATTTGCAATTCTTGCGTTTCTCCGTTTTCTAATTTAATAGTCGCAACCGTTTCAGTTACGTTAAAGTGTCCAGAGGTAATGCTTTCAACCGTTGCGTTTTTCACCCCCACTGGCACCATAATTTTATGGTTAATCAAGGTTGTTTCTTGCACGGTTCCAATCACGTCTCCTTCTGAAACTACATCACCTTTATTAACTGTAGCCACAAAATCCCATTTTTTTGTTTGGTCTAATCCGTCCGCATCAATTCCTCGGGCCAAGAATTTTCCACTTTTTTCTTCCAACACTCGCAATGGTCGTTGAATTCCGTCGTAAATAGTTTCTAATAATCCCGGTCCAAGTTCTACTGACAAGGTTTGTCCAGTCAATTTCACTGGTTCTCCAGGTCCTACTCCGGCCGTTTCTTCATACACTTGAATCGAAGCATTTCCTTCTTCCAATCGGATAACTTCTCCGACCAATCCTTCATTCCCAACACGTACCACTTCGTACATCTTGGCTGATTCCATGTTATTGGCCACAACCAATGGTCCTGACACTTTTACAATTACTGGGTTGTTTGTGCTCATATCAATATATAAGTAAATAAAATCACGCAAGATTTTTGTTGTTTCGTAAGATTTGTCAACCAAAACCGCGTTTTTCTAGTAGTTTTTTGGAAATACTTTCTCAAACAGCGTTGACGGTATTTTATGTGGGGAGAGTGTATTAAATAATTCTTCGTTTGGAACCGCAAACTGAGACACCAAAAACGCCACTTCATCAAACTCTTTTTGAGCCGCTACAGCCGCCAGTCGACACTCGGCTATTTCCCCAACACATTCAAACGGTTTCTGCCCAGCCACGCCACATAAGGCCTCAAACACTTGCTTCAAAGATGATTTCTCAAACAAGTTTTCACCAAACACCGCTATCAATTCTGCCCGTGGAACTTTGGCAGCTAACATCAAAAACACAAACGCGCATTTTGAACAATTTCCACACCAGTTCCCAGACGGAATTTCTGATTGTTTCGCGGCACTCTCTTTAAAATTTTTGTTACAACTAGCAAACAAGTTTTTAAAGTTCGGCCAACAATGTTTAGCAAACAAATCCATGATTTGCCACTCAGACAAGGGACGTAAAAGAGAAAAATACGTAATCGAATTCGTGATGGTTTGCGCAACTAAATTTTGCAAATCAGTTTCAAACTCTAATGATTTTGAGTACTGATGATTAACCGCTAAGCCATCTTTTTGCAGGTTGCCAACATTAGCCGACGCTTCGTTCGAAAGCACCACGTATTGTTTCTTTTCCAACGCCGCTGATACCAACATAATTCCCGCCCAAATCGCCGAAATTGGCACATGCCCATTCAACGCGCCTTGCTCATTCAAAGCAAACAAGGCTTTATCAATCGTTCGCGTAACGGCGTATGAACCACCCAGCAAAGGCTCGGCACAATTGAGTTGCAGCGGTTTTGGATTTACAAAAAAACTATCAAATTCTACTCCCGCCGTTTGCAATAAATAAGCCGACACCAATGAGTCTTTTCCGCCTCCAATAGGCAAAAACGCTCCGTACGAATCGATTTCAATCGGGTGCAAATCACACTCCGCTGAAAACGGAAACTCAATTTTTGAGGGGACTGGCAAATCATTCACCACAAAAAACTCTCCCAATCCGTGTCGATACGATTTCGCAAAAAAATCAGCCCACAACTTGCTGGGCACGTCCTCACTACGAGTAAACTGAATTTTTGCTGGATAAAACGCCTTGTAATACGAAATTCCCGCCATTATCCACAAAAAATACGACAATCTATCAACTAGTTCCGTATTATATTTTTTGTCCGACACTGGAAACTGAATTGTTTCTGTAAAATATTGTTGATGATCAAACGAATATTTTAACGATAAAACAAATGTTTGGTGATTAAACTCGTATGATTCGAAGAAAAAGTTTTGGTATCGTGTCATTTCAGAACAAAGTATAAATATTTTCACGTTTGAGAGAAACCTTCTTTTCACATTTTAAAGATTTCGTCATATTCAAAGTCTCACTAGACGAAAAGAAAGTATTTCCTCCCCGTCCAATGTATGTCTGAAAAATGACGGGGTCTCATTTACAATTTTACGAGAACCTCATTCCCGCACAGGCGGGAATCCCTTAAAACCGCTTTCGGATTCTGGACCAGCCAGAATGACCAGTATTTTTACTATTGCTGAGCAAGCGTTCGCGAGCCGAAGCATCTTCCACTTTTTTGTAAAACTTTTTCCTTATAACCCCTCTTAATCTCCCCTTACATTCAAGGGGAGAGACAAAGAGGAAGATTCCGAGTCAAGCTCGGAAAATTATAAAGCTATTAATTTCCCCGCACTTGATACGGGGTCTTCCTTTTCCCAAATTAACAAAAAAACCGCTTTTCAGCGGCTTTCTTTTATTTTTAAAGTTTTAACTTAGGCAACTCGTTTTGAGTTTTTTGCTACTTCAACCACCTTGTCAAAAACGGCTGGGTAGTTTACGGCCAATTCAGATAAATTTTTTCGGTCAACTTCCATTCGAGCATGCAACCATTGGTTTTTTACTTCTGAGTATCGCAACCCAGCGGCTCGCAAAGCAGTAGAAATTCGTGAAATCCACAACCGTCGGAAATCTCGTTTTTTTTGCTTTCGTCCTTTGTAAGCGTGCATTCCTGCTTTCATATACGCTTGCATTCCCAACTTAAATGTAGAATGGTTTTTTCCTCGGTATCCTTTGGTTGCTTTTCGAACTTTTTTATGTCTGTTTCGTGAAGCAACACCTCCTTTTACTCGTACCATGTGATTGAGTGGTTATTATTAGTTAAATTATCGAGACACGTTTAGCATTCGTGAAAGTGCTTGTGTGTGTCCAGCTGGAGCATCAACTCCAAGTCGAGCAAATTTCTTTTGTCGTTTAGACTTAGAACTCAACAAATGCTTTTTACAAGCTTTGGCCATTCGAAGTTTTCCTCCTCCAGAAATCTTTACCCGTTTTTTGGCAGCAGATTTAGTTTTTTGTTTCATCGACACGCAAAATAGTTAGAAAAAAATAAAATGCAAACTTTTTTTAAAAAAGTGAACGTTTAAGATTTTTTGGCTCCTTTCGCAGGCGAAATAATCGCCACTACTTGTCCACCATTTCCGTTTGGAGCCGAATCAATTTTGGAAATATCGGCCAAAGACGCCAAGAACTCTTTCATCTTTTCTAAGGCCATTGGCATATGCGCTCGTTCTCGTCCACGTAATCGCATTTGCACTCGCACGGCGTGACCATCGGTCAAAAATTTTTCGGCCAATTTTCGTTGTCGTTCTAAATCTCCTACATCAATTTTAAACGTCAACCGTACGCCTTTTTGCTCTTTTGCTTTGTTGGCTAATTTGGTTTTTTGCTCTTTCTTCTTCAATTCGTAGAGCATTTTTCCGTAATCAATAATTTTACACAACGGCGGTCGAGCATTAGGTGAAATTTCTACTAAATCAACATCGGCTTCCCGGGCTTTTTGCAACGCCGCTTCGCGCGACATAACGCCCAACATTTCGCCTTGATCATCAACCACCCGAAGTTCTGGTAATTTAATCTCTTCGTTAATTCTATGAGCCCGCCGTGTTTCTCTCGGCGTTCCTTTTTTTCGTCTCCCTTTAAATCGAACCGCTATGGTAAAAATGATTAAAAATTATTTCGTCCCGAATACTAGTGAATGGTTTGCAAAAGTCAAATACCTCCCTTTCGATATTTTACCGAATCATCTGCAAGAGATTGCGAATTAGTTCACGGTTAAACCCGTATCGCATACGAATCGGCCCCAACAAACCAATGTACCCCGAATCAAACTCGGTTTGAAAACGAGACACAACCATCCCACAACTCGACACGGCTTCGAGCAAATTTTCTTCTCCGATAAAAATTTCTACTTGGTTGTACGGCAAATTCAACTCATTCAAAAACTGAGAAAACGCTTCTCTCCCTTCTAAAATTTCTACTATTTCGGCGGCTTTTTCTGGATTTTGAGCAAACTCTGGCGCTCGCAACACGTTTGAAAGTCCCAAGAAAAACCCTCGGTTATGGTCGAGCATACAAAACCCAATATTGCCAGATAATTGTGCCGCTAAACGCAACGAATCAAACAAACTTTCTTTCGTTTTGGCACTCCGATATGCTTGCACATGTTTTTGAAACACATTCGAAATCAGTTTTCGGTCGGCCGACAAATCTTGAAACCCCCGATCGAGCAACTCATCCACAAAAAATCGGTAACCTTTTTGCGTTGGCACTTTTCCAGCTGACGTATGCGGCGATTGGATTAACCCCACGGATTCCAATAATGAAAACTCGTTGCGCACCGTTGCCGAAGACACTTTAAACTGCCCACTTTTCAGCAATTTTTGTGAGGCCACTGGTGCGGCCGATTTAGTAAAATCGTCTACTAACGCCGCCAAGATTCGCAAAGTTCTTTCTTTCATCGGTTCGTATTATACCCAAATTGTATGATGTTTCAAGATGTCTCCAATTCTAATTTCGAAGAAGTCCCTAAATCTTGTAAGGGAAGATTAGGAGGGATTATAGGAAAAAATTTTTTACAAAAAAGCAGAAGATACTTCGGCTCGCAAACACTCGCTCAGTAATAGCACATTATTTTTAAAGTATCAGTCATTCTGGCGTGTCCAGAATTCAAAGACTGTTGCTAAGAGATTCCCGCCTGCGCGGGAATGAGGTTTCTGTTCAGACTCTGGGTGTTGCCAGAGTGACAGGAAAAGGGAGACCCCGTATCGAGTACGGGGAGTTAATAGGTTTGTAACTTTCCGAGCTTGACTCGGAATCTTCGAATTCTCATAAAAAAAGACCGAAATGAAAAAGTCTTACAAAACAGCGGAAGATACTTCGGCTCGCGAATGCTCGCTCAGTAATAGTACATTATTTTTAAAGTATTGGTCATTCTGGCTTGTCCAGAATCCAAACACCCTTTTAAGAGATTCCCGCCTGCGCGGGAATGAGGGCTTGGTACTGACTTGTGAACTTACAAACTACCAAAAAAGCCCCCTTTAGGGGCTTTAAATCAACAATTTCTTCGTTATTATTTTT
>PDWI01005632.1_pt1 | contig 27288 bp, 19 predicted proteins | sample 1430891 | NCBI WGS metagenome assembly PDWI01 (sample SAMN01162508, study PRJNA174530) | Oral metagenome, whole genome shotgun sequencing project. | biome: Marine environment; feature: Marine mammal; material: Swab sample of the gingival sulcus; isolation source: swab sample of gingival sulcus... | reverse complement strand
GATAAATACCTGTTGTTTATTTTGTTATAAAAATTTACTTACTCATCCCTCCCCCCTCGTTTTCAACTCGGGGTACTCCCTTCAAAGGGAGAATTAAAATTAAAAGTCAAAATAACAGAAAAGTTAATTATGCAAAGCTCTACCACGGATGGGAATTATGCAAAGCTCTATCGTTGGTCGCACCGAGCAGAACTAATCTAAATGATATTAATGAGACCAAACATTATTGCGAGAATGAATACTATCTATAGGTATAGAGTATTCCTTATTTATCAAATTCTTCCAAGGAATATGGATATTAAATGCCTCTTTCCCATTTGAGCAATAAAACTTTAAGCCAACAGACATAATTAAATATCTATCCTTAGAATATGAATACCCAAATTGGGGAGGATTGGTCAAATACTTTCTTCTATGAAAGACAGAATGATGAACTTTCCCATTTTTGAGGTAATGAAACGATGCCTGACTATCTTTATTGATTATATTGTCAATAGTCTTTAGGTTCTTCTCCTTATCTTTGACTAATCTATATTGCTTAGCATTTTTAATCTGACTATTATATGAATCGGTGAAAAGTATTTGATTAACACCAATAATCGTATCCCCCAAGCTTAATGGAAAATCTTTATTCTCTAATAAAGCCAAGGAACTAACTTCATATAAATCCCCTAAAGAATCAAGCTGAAAATCAAAAGAATTAAAAACCTTATAAAACTGAGATAGCTCTTGAAGAGAGACCGGTTTAATAGTATCAGAGCTAAACTTTAGAGAAATATCTTTAGTTGCTTCTATATCTTGAGGTAACTCAAGGTAAAGTTGCTTATTGATATAGTCTATCGTAATGGTCTTAAAACGACGCAAGAAAGTTGCCCCTAATAAGGGATGGGGGCATAATAGATCTTCTTGAATGCGACAATTCTGAAAAGTCTTATCCCCAATTGAAATATCTGCAAGATTATACTTATTACCATTATTACTCTTATCCTTCCATATTATAGGGGTTTGAAAATTTAATGATTGATAAGTACTTCCTTTTAATAGGAATGCTCCAGAATAGCCTGTATCTAAGAGAAACTCTAACTCTTTGCCAGCAATCTTTGCCTTGATATATATAGTGTCTTTAAAATCAAAGCGACAGGGGATTGCGATTCCCTTGGCTTCTATTTTCTTTGCATTTGTAGTTAACTTAATGCAATGATTATAATGGTCAATCTGCACAATAGAGCCTTTTAGGACTTCTCGTCCCAAGAGATTAGACAAATAAGGATTCTTCTTATTTGAGTATAACCAAATTAATTTGTCTTTTAGTCTAAGTTTTCCCCAAGAGAACTCCTTAACTACATTTAATTGAATTGGAATAATTTTTCCATTAGCAAGACGTATTGAGTCAACTTTATCTGGAACGATACTCTTATTAGTTGCAACAAGGCTAATGTCAGAACCTGTGTCAAAAATACCATAGATACTATCTCCATTAACTGAAAATGCCACTTTATATCTTGGTTGAATCTCATAGGGGTCAAGAGGTATCTCTATATAATCTAAGTCTTTAGGGTAGTATTTCTCCTCTTTGTTCTGACAAGATAGCAATAAGCTCATCACAATCAGGACAAGACTAAAATTCCAAATTCTCATATATAAAAGATGTATTTTGAAATAAAAAGATACAGACGAAGTATTTAGCAATGCTCAAAGCAACACGAACAGCCGTCTAAATCAAACTCAATCGTTATGTGGTTGATACGATATTTGCTTGCGATTGTGCGTATTTGCTCTTTGATATTGGAGAAGCGTTCTTTGTCTTGGATATGACTTTGCTCACAGACAATGTGGATAGAGCCAATATGTTCTTCTCCGTTGAGCGTCCAAATGTGTACATCGTGTACATTAGCTACTTGCTCCAAAGCCTCAATTTCCTTAATGAAAGCTCCTTGATCTACATCATCAGGCACGCCCTGTAAGAGGATTTTGAAAGTATCTCTTAGATTGAAATACACATTATACAAAATCCAAATCGTAATCATTAGCGAAAGTAATGGATCAAGGAATGACCAATTTACAAAGTACATCACGATACTTACGATCAAGACAGCCAACCAACCTAAGACGTCTTCCAATAGGTGTAAACGCAAAGAACGATCGCTTAGCGTATTACTACCGCCCATTCGCCAAACGGCAAAGCCATTGACGGCAAGACCAAGTATTGCAAGTAAGAACATTCCCTCTGCATTAGGCTCGGAAGGGTTAAAGAGCCTTTCGATAGAAGCTCCAATGACAAAGATTGAGCCAACAAGGAGTATCGTCGAAATCAAGAGAGCTGAGAGCAAAGAAAAACGCTTGTAACCATAACTAAACTTATGGTCTCGCTCTTTCTTGGATAGGCGTTGTAGATACCACGCCAAACCCAAAGAAAGAGAATCGCCAAAGTCGTGCAGAGCATCAGAGAGGATTGCCACACTGCCTGTGAAAAGCCCCCCAACTAATTCAATCAAAGAAAAGAAGAAGTTGAGGAAGAAAGCAACTTTGATATTGCTCTCCGAACCGTGATGATGGTGGTGATGTCCGTGATGATGATGCCCACCGTGTGAATGCGAATGGCTATGAGAGTGAGCAACTTCGTGCGAATGCTGATGCTCACAAGTTCCGTGCTGATGTTCTGTCTTCATAACTGAGAAGTATATTTAGGTAGTTTTAAGTTTTATTTCTTGTAATCGTAGTTACGCTCTCCAATTAAGAGCCAATCCATTGTGATACGTGTATAATAAATATCAAAACCTGGTCTATCGTTTTCTTCAGCGATAATTGCAATCGTTCCGTCAGGCAGGACAGCGATTTCACTATATACCGCTTCGCCGTGACAAATTTCTCTGCTAATTGGCCAAGTCTTTCCGTTGTCTTTACTTAGGTAGATGCGTAGCTTTTCTCGTCTATCAGCAGAAGGAAGCGTATGCAAGAGCCATTGTTCTTTGCCCTTCGCCCAAGCTTTATGCTCATAGCCCTTAGTGTAGCGACGAAGTCCCGCATTACAAGCATTACCCATTAGTTCCTGCCAAGTATCTGGCTTGCTCCACGTCTTGCCTCCGTCAGATGAAAGGACAAAAGTACGAGCATTAGCTCCACCTATGCGGTTACGTCCTGAAACGAGCAATCTACCATCTGCAAGCTCTTCAACCTTAGCCTCATCTCCTCCAGAATGACGAAGCTCAGGAGAACTATGCCAAGTCTTACCCTTATCATCTGAATAAACAATAACATTGGCTGTATCTCCTCCCCATTTTGGGTCTTTTCTCATTGTAGTAGCAAAGGCAATGCGTCCGTTCTTCATTACGATACCATTACCCGAACCAAAGAAACCACCATTTGGATAGCGGTCAGTATAAACTTCTTTTGTTATTTCACGAGGTTTTGTCCAAGTCTTACCGCCGTCTTTGCTCATAGCAAAGTACATCTCCAAAGGCTTCTTAGCCCAAGAAGGGTAGAACCAAAGCCCAGAACCAGCAACCATTACCATATAGATATTCTTGCCGTCCGTTGCCATTGCAGCATCTCCGAAGCCGTGTCCTTCAATACCTTTTGCGACTGTAATAGGCTTTGACCACGTTTTGCCTAAGTCATTGCTGATTTTTACTTCAACATCAATATTCTCTGGCAGGTCATATTCGCTATTCTTTCGCTTGTCAATAGATGCAACGAGGCTTCCATTCTCCAAGTAAATAATCGCAGGAATGCGATAGTGTGCAGAATAATTCTCTCCAGCTGCCCAAACTAACTGACGACTTAGGACAATCTCTTGCATAGAGAAAGGCTTAGCTTGAGCCTTGAACGAAGGAACAGCAACTGTCGCAAGCTTAACTTCCTTGACTTTTTCCTGAATAGTATGTCCTTCTTTTGCTTGGTTTGAAACCTCTGCGACAAGCCAAAGCTTGCTGTATCTATCTACTTTTGGAGCATTAGCTATTCGTGTCAAGAGGTTTAAGCCTTGCTTAATGTCTGTTGTCTGAGCCAATAGCACTCCTTGATGACGCATATCGTATCGGTTGCCATTGTTCGTTGTGTAGAGGCTTAGGCTCTTGATGTCTTTTTTGTCGAATGAGCCATTTAGCTGAACGCTCAATTCGTTAATAAAATCAGCTCTCTTCAAACCAAGAGTAAAGACACCTAAAGCTTGTCCTTGCCCTCGTCCGATGAGGTTGCCATTAACGCTGTGCTGACTATAAGTCTTAACCAGTTGGTGTGCTTGAGCTTTTGGATAGTTGTGTAGCTTAGCCGTATAACGCCCTCGTACATCTTTGATTGTATTATCCCCAGCGTGGTAAGACTCAAAGTCAAAACCCGCAAAGAGATGAGGCGTATAAGCCGTTACCTGCTCACGCTTCATATCCTTAAGTACTTCCTCTTGTGTAAGAGCTTTGTCGTAGAAACGGATATTATCTAAGCTTCCTCCAAAGTGAGCGAAAGCCCTGTCTTTATTTACGCCACAGGCAATGAGCAATTCATCTGCCGATGGTAGCTTAGCTGATTGCTCCTTAATGGTCATCTGAATAAACTCATTACCATCAATGAATACTTTTAATTGATGATGAACTCTATCAACAACGTAAGCAAGGTAATGCCAACGATTTATATCAGCAGACTTGGAGAGGCTAATATCTTTTTGAACGATTTTATTTCCCTCTTGAAGCAGATGGTTATTTCTTAGTCCGAGGAAGTTATTCTTCATATTCTTTAGAGCAAGCAATTCGTAAGAGAAGCTTGCCCCTTGTTCAGCCTTAGCCTGTATAATAGATGAAATTAATCTCTGGGTAGGTGCATAAGTAATCGTTCTATCACCTTTGAACCAAAGGGTGATGGTCATATTGCCTTGCTCCATTGCTTTGAAGGCCTCATCTTTCTGTATGCTCAGGTGTTGATTAACGCCGTTGAACTCCATATAGGTATTTCCCTTAAACTCTTTGTTAAGAGAAGTGTCAACTCCTTGAGCTGAAAGAGCGTATAGAGATGATGATAGTAGTAGGGGATAAAGGATCTTTTTCATTGAATATGAATTAAATAGTGTTTACTGAAAATTAAAGGATAGTGTAATCATTCTTGTTTGCCCACTTTTGAGGGCATTCGTGTAATAAATTCGTTTATCATCAAGCAAAGCTGGACGATTATGCTTAATCACATCAGGGAAACCATAGGAGAAAGTCAGCTCTGGTGAGAGCTTGAAGAAAGAGAAATACAAATCACAGCCTACAGAACAGCTAAGACCATAATCAAAATGTTTGTAGCGAATGACATCTACTTTCTTGCCTCCAATATGATAGGTTAGATAAGGACCAAGAGCAATGTAAGGTCGTATGTTGTTAAGCCTCAAGGCACAATACTTAAACTGCAAGGGCATTGTCAGCTGGCTTAGTCGGTGTGTAAAACGCTCTATCGCCTTATGTCCATCTGTATAAGCGATATCTTTGTCTGCAAAAGATAGATTAAGACCTAAACGTAGTTCATAGCCGGGGTAGAAGACTTTCCCTGCGAAGACCCCAACGCTAAAGCCCATTTTATAACTTGGCACATCAGCAAAATAAGGAAGTCCCTCTGGACTGACAAAACCTGCATTCTCAATCTTTAGGTCTTGAGTGTTTAAGCCTAAGTTCAAGCCCCAATAATAAGGTTGCATATCCATATATGGCTGACGTCGTACACGCTCTCGTTGAGCATATAGAGAGGTGCTTAATGTCCAAATCATAAGGATAAGACTACATTGTGTGAAGTAACGGACTATCTTATTCATTATTGCTTGGGTATTTGATTCAACCATAAGTCCAAACTATCTCGAAGCATTGTAGAGTTTTTTCTAAGCAACCACGCTCGACGTAAACTAAAGCTAACAGGAAGACTTGTATCTAATTGAGGAAACTCCTTGGCATAATAACGAGCTTCTTCGGAAGAGCAGAGTGTATAGTCAATCGTTCCGCTAAGTACTTTGAGGATTAATTGCTCTGTTCCATAGTTTGGATCAAGGGACAAGCTTACGCTGTCTCCTATTTCTCGAGATAAGTGCTTGACAAAGATTTGTAATTCACTATCTTTTGGGAGCGTAATACATTTGTTGCTCAGATCAATCTGTCGCTCTATCTTCAAGGAATCTGCCCTTTGTACAAGGTAAATAGGTTCGCAATACTGCTCATTGACAGGAAGAAAGCTATTTGTGTCAATTTGAGATGTCAAGATGAAATTATCAGCTAAGCAATCAACTTCTCCTTGCTTGAGCTTATTCAGAGCAATGCTTCTATTATTTTCAAAGCCAAGAACAAGGTTAAAACCTTTTTCTTCTTTGATGAATTTAATCAGACGATTAAGCTCTGATGACTTTTGATTCCTTGAGAAAGTGCTATAAGGCATCAATAGTCTAAGCGTTTTCTTCTCAAAAAGCTCTTTGTCGCTCTGAAGCATTCCGCTCTCTTGTGTTAGTTGTCTTTTCTGAAAATAGAAAAAAGCTCCTAAAAGAAATAGGACTAAGACGACGAGCAGTATGAGATGATGGTACTTGATGTTCTTCATAAGGTATTTATCTATCTAAATCAACAGCAAGTCCTACCTGAATATGCATTGGGTTGTAAGGATAGAGATAAGATGATAAGCGGTCATTATCAAAGAGTACTTCGCCAACGTTAAACATACGAGCATAGAACCTCACCCCTTTGAGCCTAAAATTAGCATAAGCATTGAGCAGAGGTGTTTCTCCACCAATCTTCATTTTATCTTGAGCGATAAACTGTTGGTTCGTTGGATTATACTTTGGAGCATAATAAGATGAGTGCCAATAGCCTTCCAGTCCCAGTTGGATTTGCAGGACTTTCACGACCAATAAGTCAAGATATATATCCCCTTTGGCTATAAACAAGGGCAAAGGAATAGCTGTCGTACTTGAAGACTGCTGATAAGCCCCTTCAATACTCCAAGCTAATGCTCCAATTTTGGATTGATGACCAAGGCGTAGCATTGCAACTTGTATAATATCTGAAGACTGAACAGGCTTGCCCTCTTTGTCCCAATAGATATAGTTCTGTAAGCTTGAGGAATGCAAAGCTCCCCACGTTCCCCAAGATGCTAAATTAACACGAGCAGATAGGTCTAAACGGCGAGAGAAGTTAAAGCTCTTATCCCACCAGCCATAAGTGTTGTGTTGATGACTTAAAAAATAAGATGGACGATAGTTCTCAAAATGTCCAGCCAGCTTTAAGCCAAAGTTTTTCCTAAGCAAGGAGAAGCGACTTGTTAGGTCTCCTTCAAAAAGCAAAGCTCCCAAATCTTCACCAAGGACACCAACCTCTGCCTTAGCTCTTACATTAAGTCCTTTTCCCGAGAAACGAGTAAGCTCTCCGCCAACAAAGGTAGAGAAGTATTTATCAGTATCTTTATAAGCTTTTGTTTGAGCATTAGGGTTTGAGACAAAATAGTTCTCCGTACGCACATAAGCAGACAAACCAAACTTTACCCAAGGGCGGAAGCCCTCAAGCAAAGACAAGGCAAGCGTGTTTTTTAGCGTAACTAATTGAGCCGTATCGTTGGGTAGAACGAAGAAAGTCTCTTTGCCATTTTTATCAACGACTTTCTGCTTTACTGCAGGCTTGCCAAAGATTTCTTCCCATAGCTTATTCTTTTCTGTAGCAATAAAGCGACGACTTGCTTTATTGTAATACAGTTGGTGTGAGACATTAGCAACGGGTATAAAAACTCTTTGCTCTTTGGCATCAGAGTCCATATCTCCTTGAGCAAATTGGTAGGGGCTATCCTTTTTATCAGAATCCTTTTTCTGTAGCTTGTAGTAACCAAATTTATATCGATGACTTAGGAAAGCGTGTCCCGAGCGAATACGATTGAATAAGGATTCATTAGCAATAGCAGTCTCCAAATCGTGCGAACCAGTCTTGACACGTCCCGAGCTATATTTGTCAGGGTTCTTGAGTTGGTCTAAGCCTTTCTCAGATAAGCCTCCATTTTCAGACATCTTGTAGTAGTCATTCGCTACGTAAGTCCACAAGTCATAGCGATCCGAACGATAGCTTCCAAAAAGCCTATAGCGAAAGCTCTTACTCTTATTGGCATTATAGAAGCCTTTTGAGCTGGTATAATTCATATTCAGACCGAGATTTATCGCTTTGCCTAAGTTTAAGGACATTGTACCAAAAGAACTTTCCTCTTCAGACTCATTATCAAAATTTGTATTATGATTGATGAAGGTAAAAGCTGTTTTGGTATCATAGAAAAGCACCTTATTTGGAGTTGAGAGAAGCTCGTCATAGCTATTAAGGTAAATGAAGTCATTTGACTTGAATGGTCTATCAAAGAATACTTTGCTCTGCCAAGGCGTATTAAAGTTCCCCATATAAGCCAAGCCAAGAGACTTATTCTCCATTGTCATATAATGATGTGTTCCATAGGTCAATGTATCTGTAACATTAACCCTGACAGGTAATGAAATATCTGACAGGATACGAAAACCTTTCAGCTTATCGCCTCTGACTACTCGCTCTTCATCGCTTAGCTTACGCTCTTCTTTGATGTCGTAAGCTTGTGCCAAAAGCCCCTGTAAGGATAAGCAACACAATACAATTATATAAGTTAATCTTAATCTCATTCTTCTTTTTCTCTATTTAATAACGTCTTCCTCTTGAGGAATAACTCCTCATACGAGGATAAAACGCATTCTTGATATGTTCTATTGTGTAACTTCCGTCTACTTGTAGCTCAATACCTATTATATCGTAGCGAACAGACAAATCCAAGCCCTTATAACGCACATAAGCATTAGTAGCTCGGATTAGATGTTGCTGTTTCTTTAGATTGACGGCTTCGACAGCTCGAGATATGTTAGATGCTTTTCGGAGTTTAACTTCTACGATAAGTAGTTCTGACCCTTCTTGAGCTATAATGTCAATTTCTTTATGTCCAAATCGCCAGTTACGCTCAAGAATTGAGCAATCTAAGCTCTCAAGGTAGCGACAGGCTACTTCTTCGCCAAACCGACCTTTATCAGCAGTAGCTCCCATAGGCGTTTACGCTCCTCTTTACTAATAATAAAGCTATGCATATGACGTGTGAGCTTGTCATCAAGTATCTTATCCATAGCGATGAGGATACCTGTCTCCTCAACCTCTCCAAATTCATAGTTTACAGCTGTGCCAAAAACCAGCATATCGGGAGATAGAGACATATAAGCGTTGAAAAGTGGAGGGATTGTAATGCCCAAAGAACGGACTTTTTTACTCAAAGCTCGGTAGTTTTCCTTAAAGTTCTTTGAGGGGAAGAGTTGTGCAACTTCTTGCATATTAGGTTCTATTGGCAACGAGTCAATAGGCATAACCAACTCTTTGTCATCGTGAAAGTGCATATCCAAGAAGTAAAGGATTAGATTACGAGCCTCTCTGTTGTAGTTCTTATACATCGTAACCTTACCATAGAAATACTTCATTCGAGGATTTAGAACAGATAATGCTCCAATTCCGTCCCATAGGTTGTCCAAGGCAAACATAGACTTTGAACCCTTGAGCGTTGATTGATAAGGCAATGACACGAACGAACGCCCCAGTTCAATAGTATAAGGTAGGTAGTCCTCCATAAACTCTTGACTAAAGTTGAACATTTCAGCCGTTGCTAAGTGAGGACGTCCATTTTCGTCAATACGGACATCAGAACCATAGATAAAGCGATAGCCTCCTAAGATAGCTTGATCTTCAGGATCCCAAACAATCAACTGCATATAGCAGTTCTCTCCCTCATCAAACTCATCAATGTCAACAGGTTTGCCCGTTCCCCCTCCGTGAAAACTGAAGGCCTCCTCTCTCAAACGCCCAATTTCTAACATTGTATTTGGGGCATCAGAAGCCTTAAAGACATAAATTTCATTATCCCCTCGATTTGTCTTACGAAGAAAGAAATCTTTCGTAAGCTCTTGCATTATAAGTTCAGGGGCAATTGGATCTATTATGTACTCACTCATTTTCTTTAATCAATCGTTTAATTATATATCTCTAAGCAAAGATAAGACATATTCGTTTTTCCACAAAAAATACGATTAACGACAAGTAGTATTGAGTTAGATTAAGTTATTTGTCTTCTACCTTAAAATTGCTCAAGTTTAGTGTCTATCTGGAAATCTAATGCTACAATAGGGAGTTCTCCCTTGTTAGTTAAGGTTTGTTTGCCTTGAATTTTGCCATAGAGCTTTTTATTATAATAAGTCCATAAATTTTGATAGTAAATATTTTTACTATTAATCCCTAATAGACCTATAGAGTATTGGAAGTAACGTAGATACAAATATTCACTTTGAGTTCTATAAATATCAAGGATGCTTGTAGCACTAAAGGGGAGGTCTGAACGATCAAACTCTCCTAATGAATTAGGCTTCCAATTAACCTTCTTAAGGAAGGATTCACTTGAAATTAGTCCATTATCTTCTTTGTAGCTTTTAGCTGCGATAACAAACAAATTTCTATTAGGTGATAAATCTGGCTTTAGAAGGTAGAGCAAGGGAACGCCTTTGTAAATAGGATTAGGGTGCGATTTGATGATATTATTATTCTCAAGCACTAAGCTCTGTTTTCCGATGATTGCAAACTCAACCTCTTTGTCAGATAAGTTCTCTACACGAAAATAATCCGATCCTCCCTTAGAATAATTTTGTTTTATACGGCGAGCTCCTTTTAAGAAAGACTCTTTAGACCAGCCTCCACCAACCATAAAGTTCAAGCTGTCATACTTCATTACGACATCTTCCATTTCAAGAACACAAGGAAGCGTAACTATTTTCTCTACAATTTTATTCTCGGTTTTATTTTTACTGACTGAATAGGATATTTTAAGTTTGACTCCTTCATTGCCTTGTTGAGAATCAAAAACGATTAGATTATGAGGAATTAATAATGACTTATCCTTCTCAACATCACGAAAGGTGGTATAATCCTGACAGGCACTATTACCTATCATCACAATGATGAGCAATACTATTTTTGATAGATGCTTCATAATTCTATAAATTCTTGTTGTTTAGTAATTGCTTGCTTTACAAAAATAAAACTTTTTGATATAAAAGACAACCTCTTAAAAATCAAAAACTTAAAAATAAACAAGATAAGTTCTGTTTTAGGCTTAAGGTTCAAGCTTTCAAGAGCTTTATCAAGAAAATTTAAGAAATGTTTGGTTCGTAAGAAAAAAAGGATTACTTCCGTAGCTCAGTTGGTAGAGCAAATGACTCTTAATCATTGGGTCGTGAGTTCGAGCCTCACCGGGGTCACTCATTGTTTTGTTTGTATTTATGTGGCAAACTGTCTCAGAATTGTTTTTTTTATTGACTCCGTAGCTCAGTTGGTAGAGCAAATGACTCTTAATCATTGGGTCGTGAGTTCGAGCCTCACCGGGGTCACTTCAAATAGAAAAAAGCCTGCTTATCTTTAGATGAGCAGGCTTTTTTTTGTGTTGATGAGATAATCAAACAAATATCCTTAACTTTGTGCTAATAATTTGGACATAAACACAAACGTTTTGCAAGGAAGAAAAGAACAAATTCAAAGCTTAATCTATGGTGGTGGTTCGTGGTTGAATCGCCACAACTCCGTGCGAATTGGCTTAATCGTTATTGCTGTTATCTTCACGATTGGTTCGCTTATTGTCTCTAATCGCTTAGTTAAGCAGATGGCTCTTGAGGAGCGTCAGCAAATGGAGATTTGGGCAGAAGCTACTCAGGCACTTATTTCGGGCAATAAAGATGAGACGCTCAACTTAATGACCCATATCATCGAAATGAATGAAACAATCCCTGTCATTCTGACTGATGAAATGGGACGTATTCGTTCGCACAACAATATTGATCTGCCACGCAAAAATCCAGAGAAGTATCTCTACAAGAAGTTAAAAGAGTTTGGCGAAGCTTATCCACCAATCGTCATTTATACACGAGATATCGAATACCTTTATTATTCGGATAGTAACTTCCTGCGTCAGCTTTTGCTCTTTCCCTATATTCAGCTGGCTGTCTTCATCATCGTTCTTGGTATTTCTATCTTAGCTATTTCGAGCCTTCGTCGTGCTGACCAAAATAAGATTTGGGAAGGTCTCTCTCGTGAGACAGCTCATCAGCTTGGCACTCCGATTTCTTCTCTAATGGCTTGGCGAGAGCTGTTGCAAGCCTCCGAGGGGGTTGATGAGATGATTCCTATTGAGATGGGTAAAGATATTGAGCGTTTGGAGATTATCTCAAACCGCTTTCAGAAAATTGGATCATTGCCTAAGCTTGAACCTCATAAGCTGAGCGATATGCTTATTCAGAGTACTAACTATATGAAGCCTCGTATCTCCTCACAAGTAAGTCTAAGCCTTGAAGAAAATACGGCTTGTGATGATGTGGAGGTTATGCTTAGCGATGTGCTTTTTGCTTGGGTGATTGAGAATCTAATCAAGAATGCTGTAGATGCGATGCAGGGCATTGGTGCTATTACCATTCGCTATGGCAAGCTGGGACAGGAAGCTTATATCGATATTAAAGATACAGGGAAGGGCATCAAGAAGAATAAGTTTGATTCGGTCTTTCGCCCCGGTTATAGTACCCGACAAAGGGGCTGGGGCTTAGGTCTTTCGCTTGCCAAACGTATCATAGAGAATTACCACAAAGGACACATCTTTGTCAAGAAGTCTGAACTTGGCAAAGGCACAACATTTCGTATATTACTCCCTATAACAAAATAATTATGATGAACATTGATGCAGTAAGTGCATATATTTTAGCCAATCAAATTCAATTAATAGGAGCTGTCATTGCTTTAATATGGCTTTATTTAGAATACAAAGTAAGTATTTGGACTTGGCCCGTAGGTATTATTCTCCCTTTATTCTATATTTATATCTCTCTTGAGGGGCGTTTCTATGGTAATGTTCTCATTCAAGTTTATTACATTCTTGCAAGTATTTGGGGCTGGCGAGTGTGGTATAAAAATAAGAATAAAGATACTGGAGAAGATGAAGCTCCAATTACGCCTATCTCGGCAAAGAATGCTTGGATAAACCTTTTTGTTGCTCTCCCTCTCTTTGCTCTCCTATATTTCCTCACAACACGCTATACTGATAGTATTTTGCCGTGGTTAGATGCTTTGGCAACGACGATTTCGTTCATTGGAATGGTTTGGCTGGCAAAGAAATGGCAGGAGCATTGGCTCTGTTGGATTGTAGCGGACTTGATGACTTCGTACCTTTTCTATAGAGGAGAAGACTATCTGTCAGCAGGTGTATTTTTGATTTATTTCCTCGTGGCTATTTTGGGATATTTCCATTGGCGAAAGTTAGCAAAAGCAAGTAATGAAGCAGTATAAGAAATTAGATATTCAAAATGCCCCAAAAGTTATCATCTTAGCTAATGGGGCATTTCCACATAGTAAGGACGTATTGCAGTTTATAGATGAGTGGGCAAGTGGCGAAAGTGCTTATAGACTAATATGTTGTGATGGAGCAGTCAATAAGCTTCAAGCTTATACCAATGTTTTGCCTGATGCTGTCGTTGGCGACTTAGACTCCGTAAGCCCAGAGCTGAAGAGCTTACTTGCTGATCGCTTGCATCATTTCCCAAGTCAAGACATCAACGACTTGACGAAAGCAATGCGTTACGTAACAAAGAGTCTGAAGGCAAAATCAGTCCTTTTGCTTGGAGCTTCTGGAGAGCGTGATGATCATTTCTTGGCAAACATAGCCTTGCTTCCTACTTATGTCGAACTTGTTGATGACCTTATAATGCTGACTGACCAAGGAGCGTTTTATTTGGTTAAGGACGAAGCCTCTTTTGATGTCGTGATAGGGCAACAGGTCTCGGTTTTCAACTTCTCTCAAAGTCCGATTACGCTCAAGGGAGTACATTGGGCTTTAGAGGAGGCAGTGCTTCCCGAACTTTGGTGTGGCACGCTCAATAGAGCCGATGAACCTCTCATCTCCTTAAAAACAACGACACCAAGTCTGCTCTATTTGGCTAACGAATGTAAGCCGTAATAAGCAAAAAATAAGGCTCAACTGGGTTAAGATTTATAAAAAATACCACAAATGCGAACTGTCGCAGACAGGTTTGTACAACTTCTTATATATCAGTGAGATATAAGTCTTCTATTTAGGAGCAAAAAATGTTCGGGAAAACTCATCTGAGTTTTCCCGAACATTTTTTTGAGTTTTCCCGAAAACTTTTCTGACTCTTCCCAAACACTTTTCCAACTTATCCAAATACCACAAATCGGAACGCCTCCCGGCGAGGGTCAAAATGCGGGAGCATTTTGGTGTTCAAAGCTATTATGCAGGGATAAAAGGGGCTGTACACTCGGTCGTTGAGTTTATCGAAACGCACCGCTTTGGCTTAGATTTTACTTTAATTTTGGCGTTTCGACATGCTCAACGACCGAAGTGGAACATAAATACAACAGCAAGATTTAGGTAGGTAGTTCCGTTAATAATTAAGAGTTGCAAAGATAAAAGAGGCTTTGCCTCCGCTGTTAGTCGCACTGACCGAGGGGCAAAATAAACTGCTTTAGCTTAGAATTTATTATCTTTGTGGTATTGTATATTAAAATATAAATTCAATCTAAGAAGTTCTTTAATAATGTATTTGAGTGTAAGTTGCTTCGGATAATTCTCCCTTTGAAGGGAGTACCTGCCTTTAGGCAGGGGAGGGATGAGGGTCGCAGACCCAATTAGTTTTCCCCTATCATCCCCCGAGCCACTGCGTGTCTCTCCCCCCTTCGAAGGGGGAATTAATTATTCAAGAACAAATCCTGACATTGAACTGACATTGTATATTAAAATGTTTTATTGATTATGAATAGATTTATCTTAAGTATTATATGCTCTTGTGTCTTTGCCCTAAATAGCTTTGGGCAAAACATTAAGCTTGAGGGCGTTGAAAGCCTTTTAGCCAAGGAGGATAAGTTCGACCACCTTAGCGTTTACCTAACTAATGGCAAGCCGAATCTCTTAAATATCTATGTTCCGAAGCAAGCACATATTTTGCTTTACAAAGAAAATCCTCTGAATGCTGTGCCTATTTCTGAGAGTTATAATACAGGACTGAAATGCTGGCAGGTGGTTAATCCTAAGCTTAATTGTGGTTACCTTATCAAAGAAAAAGATCAGCTCAACCGATATATTTATCTTCTTAATTATCAGGACTACACCTTTCAGCCAAGCAATTTGATTGCTTCGGTTCAGAGCTTAGATCCTTGTCGCCGTATGCTCCTTTCGTGGCAGGGGGCAGTCAAACCGATGCTCTATTATGGTTCGTCTGCTGTACCTCAAAAGCTTAAACGAGGTGTTGAGCTACAATACAACGATTTTGTCTATTCTGCAAAAGATAAAGCCTTTGTTGAGAAAGCTATCAGCCAAGAGATAGAGCTTAATCCGACAAATGTAGAGATAACCTCTTCGCTTGCAGATACACGCTATACCCTTGTTGGGGACAAGTGGCAAAAAGCCTTTCATCTGCCTTTGCCGAGGCTTAGTTCGACGGTCTTTGAAACACGTAGAGTAGAAGTTCATAGTTTGATTAAAGTTCTAAGTGAAGATGGCAAAGAAGTTGATCAAGAGGATTGGGGCTTGCTCTCTGCTCCGATCAGACTTGAACTAAAAGCTATTGGGAATGAGCCTGCTACGGCACGCTATCGCTGGAGGATTACTCATCGGCAAGTTAATAAGAAAGACCCTGAGACAGTGCTTGACTATACAGGCAATGATACTGAATATACGCTTGATCAAGCAGGATATTATCATATTAGTCTGACGGCATTTGGGCGTTCGGGGGCTTGCTCTGATGCCAGCTTTCAGCAAGAGCTACGAGTACAAGAGTCTAAGCTTGAAGTCCCTAACGCTTTTAGCCCATTTGATAGTGCGGGTATCAATGATGTCTTTAGGGTATCAGCCAAATCATTAATTAGTTTTGAAGGACATATCTTTGCAACTAATGGACAGAAGTTATACTCTTGGTATGATGTAGAAGGTGGTTGGGACGGTCGCTACAAAGGACGAAAAATGCCTATGGGAGCTTATTATTACGTCATTATAGCCAAAGGGGCAGATGGCATTCAATACAACAAAAAGGGCGTCGTAAACTTAATCCGCAAAAGCAGTAACTTTGCTTCTCAAAAAGCATTGCCTTAACCTTTTTATCCTAAAGCAAAGGATAGCAACACTTTATACAAAAGACGAAATAGTCAAAAGATTTAGACAGAAATAAATGCAAGATATAGAAATAACAGGAGCAAGAGTACATAACCTTAAAAATATAGATGTACATATCCCAAGATATTCGCTCTCGGTTATCACAGGACTTAGTGGCAGTGGAAAGTCTTCACTCGCCTTTGATACACTCTATGCTGAGGGACAGCGACGCTATATAGAGACCTTTAGTGCCTATGCTCGTGGTTTTCTCGGAGGAGGAATGGAGCGTCCAGATGTTGAGGAGATTAAGGGCTTAGCCCCCGTTATATCTATTGATCAAAAGACAACGAATCGTAATCCACGCTCTACGGTTGGGACGGTTACAGAGATTTACGACTTTTTCCGTCTGCTCTATGCAAGGACGGCATTGCCAGTTTCTTATCTATCAGGCAAGCCGATGCAACGCTACACGCAGAGCGAAATCTTAGATCTCATTTATAAGCGTTTGGAAGGTAGGAAAGTTCTTTTCTTAGCTCCGCTTGTAGTACAGAGAAAAGGGCATTACAAAGAGCTTTTTGAGACGCTTCGCAAGAAAGGCTATTTGAATGTTCGTGTTGATGGTGTCCTTCAAGAGATCGTTTATGGCATGAAGCTTGATCGCTACAAACTCCACTCAATAGAGGTGCAGACTGATAAGCTGAAGGTTAGTCGTGAGCAAGATGAACGTATCTCTGAGAGCGTAAATCTCGCAATGCGTGAAGGCAAAGGAATGATGATGATATTGGACATTAAAAGCGGTGAGCTAACTTATTATAGTCGTAACTTGATGTGTCCAGAGACTGGGCTTGCCTACAAAGAGCCTGCCCCTCACAACTTCTCTTTTAATTCACCCAATGGTTACTGCTCTAAGTGCCGAGGGATTGGGACTATTGACATTATTGATAGGAATGCTCTGATGCCTGATACAAGTCTAAGCATACCGAAGGGGGGAATTGTGCCATTAGGTAAGCAGAAGAAATCATTTATTTTTCAGCTACTAAAGGCTCTGTTTGATAAGTATGAACTGAAGTTTGACACGCCGATCAAAGAGCTTCCAGAAGATTTGCTTGATGAGATACTTTTCGGTTCGGAAGAAGCTATAGAGATTGACCACAAAGGCTTTTATGGTTCTGACAAACTCTCAATCCAGCATTATGGAATGATGGAATACCTTAGAGAGCAAAGCAAAGAAGACGACAAGCAAAATAAACTCGTAGAAGCCTACACTAAGGAAGCGATTTGTCCTGAATGTTTGGGCAAGCGACTTAATAGAGAAGCTCTACATTACTACATTGATGGTAAAGATATTGGCGATTTGGCAAATATGGAGCTATCAAATTTAAATCTTTGGTTAGAGGGCTTGGAAGAGCGACTTAATAAAGATCAACGGATTATTGCGACAGAGGTGCTTAAAGAAATCCGCAAACGTCTCTCTTTCCTTCTTGACGTTGGTTTGGAATATCTTACGCTCAATCGTGTAACGTCTTCGCTTTCAGGAGGAGAGAGCCAACGTATTAGATTAGCCACTCAAATAGGAACTCAGTTGGTTGAGGTGCTTTATATTTTGGACGAACCAAGTATTGGCTTACATCAAAGAGATAACGAAAGACTGATTCACTCTCTACATAAACTAAGAGACTTAGGGAATACGGTTATCGTCGTTGAGCACGACGAGGATATGATGCTTAATGCAGATCATATTATTGATATGGGACCTAAGGCGGGTATCCACGGAGGTGAAGTAATTTTCCAAGGTTCTCCAAAGGAGCTATTAGCATCTAAGGGTATTACGGCAGGTTATATCAAAGGCTCTTTAGAGATACCAATTCCTCAAGAACGTCGTTCAGGTAATGGACAAGCCCTTGAAATTATTGGAGCTAAAGGTAATAACCTAAAAGATATTGACGTAAGGCTACCGCTTGCTTGCCTGATAGGAGTAATAGGCGTTTCAGGTAGTGGAAAAAGTACGCTTATCAACCATACACTCTATCCTTATCTAAGTCAAAAGTTCTATCGCTCGTTGCAAGAACCAATGGCAATGAAGGAAATTAAAGGGATTGAAAATGTTGATAAAGTTGTCGCAGTCGATCAAGCTCCTATCGGTCGAACGCCAAGGAGCAACCCAGCAACTTATACCGGTGTCTTCACGGATATTCGGAACCTCTTCGTGGCTTTGCCTGAAAGTAAGATGAGAGGCTATAAAGTTGGTCGTTTTTCTTTTAATGTATCAGGTGGGCGTTGTGATGCCTGTAAGGGGAATGGTTATCAGACGATTGAGATGAACTTTTTACCTGATGTCTATGCTCCTTGTCAGCTGTGCCGAGGTAAACGTTATAATAGAGAGACTTTAGAGGTACGCTACAAAGGCAAGTCTATCGCAGATGTCTTGGATATGACTATCAATCAGGCGGTGGAGTTCTTTGAGCATATTCCACAAATTAAGAAGAAAATCAAAATGCTTCAAGAGGTTGGCTTAGGATACATCAAGCTTGGTCAGTCTTCCACAACGCTTTCGGGAGGCGAAAGTCAACGCATTAAGCTGGCAAGTGAGCTTGCTAAACGAGACACAGGACGTAGCGTTTATATTCTTGACGAACCAACAACAGGTTTGCACTTTGAGGATATACGCATATTACTTGAGATATTAAACCGTTTGGTAGAGAAGGGTAATACCGTTATCATCATTGAGCATAACCTTGATGTCATCAAATGTGCCGATTATCTCGTAGAGATTGGTCCTGAAGGTGGTGCAAAAGGAGGAGAACTCGTTTATCAAGGTACGCCTGAGGGCTTAGTTGAAAACTCATCAAGTCCAACAGCTAAGTACTTAAAGAAGATTTTGAAGCAATAATAGGGTGATTGGATCATTCGCAAAAGAGTAGAAGATATGAAAGCAAGGCAAGAAAATACACAAAGAATATCTAATAAAGTCTGTCCAGCAGGAATGACAATTGAAGAGTGGCAAATCGCTCTTCGTCGTGAACAAGCAGAGTATGCAGAGTTTAACGTTAAACATTTAGACAACAATCTTATTTGGGGCGATTATGCCGTAGAGAGTAGTGGTGGCGGTTGCTACCGAACAGCTTTTCGTGGTGTCCTAAGTGAGAAGAACTATTGTGCTTGTCTGGATTTCCGAACAAATGGCTTAGGTACTTGCAAGCATTTAGAGGCGGTTCAGCTCTACCTCCAAGAGCAAGTAGAGGGCTATCCTTGGGCTGGGATTAGTTATAGTCCTGCTTATACTTCTATCTATGTAAACTACAAAGGAGGACGCTCTATTCAAATCCGTGTAGGCAATGACTTTGCTGAAGAGTATCAAAAGCTTAAAGAAGCTTATTTTGATGCTAATGGCGAGCTTGCTCAAGAGCATTATCATTTACTCCCAGAGATTTGTCAAGAGGGAGAGGCTATTTCTTCAAGTTTTCGTTGCTACGATGATGCCAAAGACTTTGCTCAAGAAGTGCTGAAAAAGGAGCTTTGGCAAAGACATCTTCAAGAGCTATACCCAATGCAAATGATTCCTTGGGATAAGACGGCGACTGATGTTGCCAAAGACGAACTTAATGAAGTGCTGTATTATCTTTGTCATCAAATTAATGGTATTATTCTTTCGCCTAAGCATCCTTATTTGGCTCATCTAATAGCTCGCCTTGTTGATGAGGTGTACAGACATTTAGATAAGCAAGAGTTAGGCTTTATTATTCTTAGTTCGGAAGCGGAGCTATACCAATGGCGTGAAGCTTTTGGTGCGGAGACGGATTTACATTTGCTTCCGATACAGCTTATTACAGAGGACGATTTTATTCAATTAGTCAATAAAGATCTGACAAATTGTTCTTTTGTCTATGTACATAATGCAGATGGCTTAAAGGAGTGGAAGAATCCGCTCTCTATTGCTATTAAGAAGCTTAGGATAGAACACTTGTATATGCACTTGACCAGCTTGGAGCAACTAACCCCTGTTCAGGTATCATCTATCCTTCAGCATATTAGTCCCTTTATTCTTGGACCTTTCTATAAGTTTATTCATTCGTCAAGACGCATTTTCCCATTGCACGATGATGGTTCGAATCTTCCTGATAGTCTGGTTGATTTGCTGACGATTGTTCCTAATCTAAGCCTGTTCTTTGATGAGAAAGTACAAGAAGTCCAAACTAATTTGGACTTAAACCTATTACCACGAGAGGAGCGACTCAATATAGCTCTTCGTATCTTCTCAGAGTTGCTTAATGATGATGAAGGGATTAAGCTGGTTCAAACAAAACTACAGCAACTCATTAATCTAAAATAAATACTATGTCCAAACAAGATTACCTATCAGAGCTTAATGAAGCTCAGCGAAAAGCTGTCCTATATAATGATGGTCCAAGCTTAATCATCGCAGGAGCTGGTAGTGGTAAAACGCGTGTCTTAGTCTATAAAGTAATACACCTTTTGCATTCTAGCTATAGACCTGAGCGGATTATGGCTTTAACTTTCACGAATAAGGCGGCAAGGGAGATGAAGTCTCGTATTGAGGAGACTTTGCCTAATGTAGGGCATAGCCTTATTGTTGGGACGTTTCACTCTGTCTTTATGAGGGTGCTTCGTCAGCACGCAGAGCTTTTGGGCTATACGTCAAACTTTACCATTTATGATACGAATGATACAAAGAGTTTAGTCAAGAAACTGGTCAAGGGAATGGGACTTGATCCCAAAACTTATACGCCTAAGGCTCTTCTTGCTCGCTTCTCAAGGGCGAAGAATGCGATGATTACCCCCGAAGCTTATCGCAAAGACAATAAGCATTATCTAAGCGATCAATATGCAGGTATCCCTCGTGCTGGAGAGGTCTATGCCCTCTACTGCAAGACTTTGCAGGAAAGTAATGCTATGGATTTTGATGATTTGCTATTTCTGACCAACATTCTCTTTCAGCTTTTCCCTGATGTGCTTGAGTATTGGCAAGAGCGCATTGATTACCTCTTGATTGATGAGTATCAAGATACCAATCAAGCTCAGTACCTGCTTACGAAAAGTTTGATGCAAAAGAAGGGAAAAATCTTCGTTGTAGGAGATGATGCTCAAAGTATTTATTCCTTCCGTGGAGCAAATATTGAGAATATCTTAGGCTTTGAGAAGACTTTTGCTAATACTAAGGTCTTTAAGCTGGAGCAAAACTATCGTTCGACACAAACGATTGTTCGAGCAGCAGGAGAAGTTATTAAGAACAACAAGCGTCAGATGCCGAAAGAAGTTTTCTCTGAAGGTGCTGTTGGAGATAAGATAGAGCTTCATCAGTCTTATTCGGGTATGGAAGAAGCGAACTGGGTAGCAGAGTCTATCTTTCAAGCCAAAGCAAGTGGCAAAGGAGACTATAGCGACTTTGCCGTGCTTTATAGAGCGAACTCGCAGAGCCGTCTCTTTGAGCAGGTTTTCCTCAACTGCGGTATTCCTTTTAAGATACGTGGTGGGCGTTCCTTCTTTGATCGCAAAGAAATCCGAGATATTTTGGCATACTTTCGTCTTATCGTTAATCCAAACGATGAGGAAGCTCTCTTGCGTGTCATTAATTATCCTAAAAGAGGTATTGGGCAAACGACTATTGACAAAGTCCTATCAGCAAATCAAAGTTTAAACCTTCCTTTACTTGATTTGTGTCGTGGTGGCGAAAAGCTTGGCTTACCTCTTGGACGTGCGACCTTTGTTAAGCTAAGGAAGTTTGCCGATCTTATTGATGAAATGGTTGCTTTGGCTCAATCCGAAACCAATTTATATGCCTTAGCCCAGTCTATCATAGCAATGTCTGGTATCCCACAGGATTTAAAGAACGACAACTCTACAGAAGGGGAGAATAGATATGATAACCTTCAAGAGTTAATCGTCAGCATTGGTGAATATCAACAGAATAAGGAGCAAGAGGAGGCCGAAGATATTAGTCTTAGTACCTTCCTTAATGAAATCTCTCTGATGACAGACCGTGAGCTTAAAGAGCAGAATGGCGACAACGAGAATAGTGTTAGCTTTATGACTATTCACTCAGCTAAAGGTTTGGAGTTTCCACACGTTTATCTTGTAGGACTGGAAGAAGGTTTGTTCCCGTCAAACAGAGCCTTGTCTGAAGAGAAACAGGAGCTTGAGAAGGAAGAAGAACGTCGTCTCTTCTACGTTGCTTTGACACGAGCGGAGAAGACTTGTCATATCTCTTGTGCAAGATTTCGTTACGGATTCAAGGGGGCTCCAGAAGAGTCTCAGCCAAGTTCTTTTATAGGCGAATTGCCAAAGGAACTGCTTAAGGGAAAGGTTTCGTTGGTTGATAAAGTTAAGAGCAACAGCGGGCTTAAGCTTTCGTGGCAAGAGATGCTCAAGGCTAAAACAGCTACGCAAGACTTACCAACAAATTTTTCAACAAAAGCTGATGATTTGCTCAGCAGTCCGAACCAGAAACCAAAGCGTTCTTCTTTTGCAAAGGTTTCACGCCGTCGTGTAACAACGCCTGATGTCAAGCAAGAACGCATTGGCGATTTGTCTATTGGCTCAAGGGTTGAGCATACTCGCTTTGGGCAAGGTAAAGTTCTTGAGCTTGAAGGTGAAGGGACAAATGCTAAAGCTATTGTGCTTTTTGATGAAGATGGTACGAAGCGAAACTTATTACTTCGCTTTGCTAAGCTTAAAGTTATTGACTAATCTTCAATAGCAATATGAAAAAAGCGAGGAGTTGTCTTTATGACAACTCCTCGCTTTTTTATTGTATCAATAGTTCCTAATTTTTAGGAACAATCAAGATATAACCCTTTCCGTGAATGTTCTTGATCTCAATCGTTGGGTCAAGCTCAAGCATACGACGCAACTTATTCACATAAACGTCCATATTACGTTGTGTTGGTAGTTGCTTTTCTGGGTCAACATCATCAGAACGCTTCCAAATAGTTTCTAAAGCATAAGCACGCTCAAGTGGCTTATTCATAAAGATACATAGTAGGCTCAAAAGATCATATTCCTTAGTTGTCAACTTCTGCTTATAAAGAAACATTTGTTCCTCATCAGGAATAGCAACTAACTTATTAATAATTTGAGGAACACGATTCTTAACGTTTTCATTCTTCAATGTCTCAATCTCATCAAAGCTTAGCTTTGCACTCAATACGTGCGTCGTGCGGTTGAATACATAACGTCCCATATGGATAATGTCAGGAAGTTCTGTTGATACCTCACGCTCCAAACGTCCTGTACGACGCAAGATCGCTTCAATACGCAGAATCAACTCTTCCATACTAAATGGCTTAGTCATATAGTCATCTGCTCCAATTCTTAGACCTTCGTGTACGTCTTCTCTCTGTCCTAAAGCTGTAAGGAAGATGATTGGGACTTCAACATCTTTCTGACGAATTTCTTTAGCCAATGTAAAACCATCCTTGATTGGCATCATTACATCTAATAGACATAGATCGTAAGTGTTAGCTTGGAAAGCCTTAGACCCAGCTTCTCCATCGCTATAACATTCCACATCATAATGATGAGACTCAAGAAGCTCAACAAGGATATTGCCGAGATTTTGCTCATCTTCACACAGGAATATTTTCAGTTTCTTATTTTTACTCATTTCTTTTATTTTAATTTATCATACTCCTATTTATTCTTCATTTTCTATATCTGACAATGGTAGTGTTAACGACATTCGTAATCCCCCAGATTTAGATCTTTGAGCCACAATAGTACCGTGGAAAAGTTTAACAACATCAGACACGTAGGCGAGTCCTAAGCCAAAGCCTTTAACGTCGTGTCTATTACCTGTTGGTACTCGATAGTAACGCTTAAAGATCTTTTTTAGAGACTCTTTAGGAACGCCAATACCATTATCTTCAATTATAACAACAATGTTTTTATCAGTATTCTTAATCGAAACTTTTAACTCTAATGGAATGTCTTGACGACGATACTTTACTGCATTATCAAGAAGATTAAAAAAGATATTCTTAAGATGTATTGTATCTACAGAAATCCAAGTGTCAGAAGCTTCATCTTCAACCTCCAAAGAGCCATTTAGCTTGCGAGCGTGCATCGTATAAATATCTATAATAGGGTATAGTACATCATACAGATCTACTGTTTTGAACCTCATATTATAGTTCTTCCCTCGAAGGAGTGAAGATAGTAAAACCTTCTCTACCAAGAGTTGCAAACGATTCCCCTCTTGCTCTAATATATTAAGCAAAGCATAGCGCTCCTTTTGTTTGCCATCTTCTTGCTTTGTCCTCAAACTTTGGATAGCTAAGCTTATTGAGCTAACAGGAGTTTTCAACTCGTGCGTCATACTTTTCACAAAATTAACTTTCATACTTTGAAAAGACAACTCTCTAAGCAAGAAAATTACAAAAACAATCCCTAAAAGTATGATAAAGATAAAATACAACAGCCCAGGTAAGACAAATTGAAGTATTGAGCAGTTGCTATCTTCAAAGTCTAAAGTTAGAGTAATATAAGAACTCTTTTTCTCCTTAAAAAAACTTTCGTGAAACAAATCTTGTCTCATCCCTCCAAGGGTATCTGTAGATATTCGCAACATACCTGGTTCAAGGTGCTCATAAACCAATTCCCCTTTTCTGTTATACAGCCTAAGTCTAAACTTATTATCTATACCTTTAGTTTTTAGATTACGACGAACTTCTTCACATAGACGGCGAGGGGGGACAAGCTGAGGTATACTATCGTAATGATACCCTTTATATACCTGTTTTAGGATATATTTATCCAGAGTCTCTCTTTTCTTGAAATAGGCCCAAACAAGTGTTTCTTTCATTTGAATAGTATCTACGTCTTTCAAGTTTGAGAGAGAATCAATATAGGTAATCATCTCTTTTGAGAGTAGATCAGACAACTCTTGTTTAATAACTTTTTTCTGCAAGGACAAGTCTTTGTTCAAGCAAAAGCTAAGAGAGCGAATGAATTCATTTAATTCTAAATCCTCTGCAACTTCAACAAGAGTCTGCTTAGCCAAACGTCTTGTCTGGCTTTCATTCATTGAAAGAACCTTCTTGTAATAACGATACTGAAGCCCAAAGAGAAACAGCATCGAAATAACAAATACTCCTCCAAATAAATAAATTTTTTTCTTATTCACAGAGTTTTTCTTTATTAAATTTACCAAGTTCTAAGGTATAATTTCCCCCTTACATATACAAATATACGTAAAATAAAGTTCTTATGAAAGAATTTGCTCACTTATTGATTAAAATCTTATAGTTTAGTCATTCAAGTTTATAAAAGTGTTTTTTTGTATATGTAAAAAAGCAAGTCAGTTGAGAGCATAAGATTTATAGAGACTTTAGAACTAATCTTAGGTATATAGAACTATATCTAAATTAGAATGCCAAATCTAATCCTTAGATTTGTTGTTAAGTCGTTTTATTTCAGCAGATTATATTTATTCCTAAAATAATTAATTTGTAATATAAATATAAATTTGTACTTTTGTGGCGTGAACTTAGTGTTGTGATTGTATCATTATGCTTCGTTTACGCACCCGAAAGTCGGGGACTTCGAAGGAAGATTTTACTTGCATAAGGTAACTTTGGATCTCGAGGGAAGTTGGATTTTAATTTATATTTATGAAGTTTAGGCAAATAAGTGTAGCCTTGCTTACATCTTGCTCACTGCTTTTGTTGAGTCTTTCTGCCATTCGTTTGGAGGATAACTTTAATCAAGAGCTAAAGGTTGGAGAGCAGATTGTCGAAATGGGACAGATGACGACAAAGACTTGTAACATCTTACCAAAGAAGTCGTCTAATCGTTTTATGTTAGTTCATTTTTGGGCTTCCTACAATGCTGAGAGTAGAGTAGAGAACATTAGATGGAACAAATTCTTTAATGAGACAGTAAGCGATAAAATAGGCTATAGAGCCGTTTCCTTAGATTTAGATAAAGCTATATACGAGCAGACATTAGCTATCGATGGGATAGAAGATTCTTCTCAGCTGTGGGTTCAGTTGTCTCGAAGAAATGAGGTAATTGGACGTTATGCCTTAGATAATAGCTTACACACTTATCTGGTTGATGAGAATGGCTTAATTTGTTTAGTTGACCCAAGTTTAGAGGAACTAAATCACTTCTATCATTTATAGTTTATTTGTGTAGAAGTTTATCAGTAATATGAAGCTGTGGTAGAGTCTAATTCTGCCACAGCTTCTTTTTTTTATTTACTATTGATTGTATTGAGAATACAAAGACTTTAGCAAGGAGCAAGTTTTTTTCCTCTAAAAAATATGAGTATATCAATAGGGCGTAGCCAAACGGCTACGCCCTATTGTCTTATTGGGATAGACTATTGATTAGTCTTTGAACTTAGCAGAAAGGAACTCTCTATTCAAGCGAGCGATATTGCTCACAGAGATGTTCTTAGGACATTCTACTTCACAAGCACGAGTGTTTGTACAGTTACCGAAACCAAGTTCGTCCATCTTAGCAACCATTGCTTTAGCACGACGAGCAGCCTCAACCTTACCTTGTGGCAAAAGAGCCAACTGACTAACTTTGGCAGAAACGAATAGCATTGCAGAACCATTCTTACACGCAGCAGCACAAGCACCACAACCGATACAAGCAGCAGCGTCCATTGCCATATCTGCATCTACCTTTGAGATAGGAATAGCATTTGCATCTGGAATACCACCTGTGTTTACTGATACGAAACCTCCTGATTGAATGATTTTGTCGTAAGCAGAACGGTCAACCATCAAGTCACGAATGATTGGGAAACCTGCTGAACGCCAAGGCTCTACAGTAATTGTATCGCCATCGTTGAAGCGACGCATATGCAACTGACAAGTTGTAATGCTATCATCTGGTCCGTGTGGGTGTCCATTGATGTATAGTGAACACATACCACAGATACCTTCACGACAATCGTGGTCAAATACTACAGGTTCTTTACCTTCTCTTACAAGCTGTTCGTTAAGAACGTCAAGCATTTCAAGGAATGAACTTCCCTGAGAGATGTCCTTTAGTTCATAAGTTTCAAACTTACCTTTTTCTTGTGGACCTCTCTGACGCCAAACTTTAACTTTGATATTTATATTTTTATCCATTATATTCTTTAGCCTT
>PDWI01002522.1_pt1 | contig 27289 bp, 20 predicted proteins | sample 1430891 | NCBI WGS metagenome assembly PDWI01 (sample SAMN01162508, study PRJNA174530) | Oral metagenome, whole genome shotgun sequencing project. | biome: Marine environment; feature: Marine mammal; material: Swab sample of the gingival sulcus; isolation source: swab sample of gingival sulcus... | reverse complement strand
CTAAATTGGTCTTATCTTCTTCTAATTTCTCAATATATTCTTTTTGCTCCATCCAACCTTTACTTATTTTTAAATTCTCTTTTGCTAAATTTATCTTATTTTCTTCTAATCTCTCAATATATTCTTTTTGTTCCGTCCAGCCTTCGCTTATTCTTAAATTCTCTTTTGCTAAATTTATCTTATCTTCCTCTAATCTCTCAATATATTCTTTTTGTTCCGTCCAGCCTTTACTTATTTTTAAGTTGTCTTGTTCTAAATTATTAATATACCTATTTTGTTCTATCCAACCCGTTTTCACTCTATTTAATTCTTCTAAAATATCTTCTGAATATTTTTGTAAATAATCAAATTCTGAAAATAAATTATAAAAAATTTTCATTTGACCATCATTATTATATTTAATATTTTTTTTGAGTAATGCATTGTAAAATTTCATTTGCAATTTACTTAAATTGTCATAAGAATATTTAGCACTGTATAGTTTCATATTATTTGATATCTGATTATATAAATTATCATCCTTTAATAATGTTTCAATTTGCTCTACTATCGAGACATTATTATTAATATCTATTAAATATCCATTTTTCCCACTTTCAACAATTTCCCGTAATCCTCCTACATTAGAAGCAATAATAGGAACATGAAAATGCATAGCTTCGATAGCTACATTACTTAAACCTTCCCATCTCGACGGTATTATAACTAAATAAGCTTCTTGATAATATCTATATAACTCATCCTTTAATATTGCACCTGTAAACACAATATTGTCAGGACAATCACTACCAAAAATTTCTTTCAAATAAAAATCCCTAGTAGAAATGCCAGATTCTAATTCAACATCTTGACCTATAATTACAAATTCCAATATTTCACTATAACAACTAAGCAACTTTATTATTTTAAAAAATACATCTATTCCCTTTAAATATTGTAACCTACCAACAAATAAGATTTTTTTCTTTCTTTTATTTATTGTATCAGATACAATTTCAGTAGGCATCTCTATATAATTAGGGATTATTTCTATTTTTTCTGTAATATCTAGCCTATCTTGGACTTTTTTAGCCAAAGCTTGGCTAATCGAATAAATTCCATCCGCATTTTTTATACAAAAATTTTCTTGTTCAATTATCTCTTGTATGTTGCTTACTTTATTAAATTCAGTACATTCTAAAAGCGGCGAATGCAATTTTATACAAACTGGAATATGTCTACTCTCTGCACGAAATTTCCTAAACATTAAATAGAAATAAGCTTCTCCAAAATAATCAGGAAATTCTATCAAATCTACATTTTCCTTTTCAAGAATATTTAATATACTTAAATAAACACAAAAAGAATATTTTTGATTATAGTTCACAAAAGCATTTATCCGCACAGCCTTTTCATCAACAAAATGATAATAAATATTATCATCATTACTTAAAACATTGGCGTTTTTTGTCAATATATGAACTGTGTGATGTTGTTTTAATAATAATTTAACTAAATTACTTATATATACAGCTATTCCCGCTTTATCCATAGGATATAATTCTCTAGATACTAGTAGTATATTCATAATTACTTCCTATATTCTAATAATCTAAATTTATAAGTCATTAATCTATTTGAATCCCAATACAAATTTATTCTTTCCAACTCATCGCCACATTCTAATAACCTTAAGGAACCGCTCCATGAATGATTTAAACAAACAACTTCTAAACATTCAATACTTTTTTTATCTAAAAATATTTTCGAGCCAAGCGTAGCACTAAATAATACTTTTTTATACCCGTAATCATCACATTCTCTAACTTGAAAATCTTCGGATTTAATTTCATTCATAATGGATTTTGAATCTACCAATATATCATATATCCAACATTCATTGCTTTGAGCCCGCTCATAAATGCTAGCTACCAGTTCTATAACATAAAAATCATCTATTTTTATTTGATTGGTATCCATGGTTAGTCTCCTTTTACTTTATATTCACATAATATATCCACATAATGATATAAAATCATATAATGCTTATGTCAAAATTCTCATGATAAGCATACCATACTGGTCTATCATTATTATATATAGATACAAAATTTCCACATAATTCAATATGATCATAAACAATACATTCACTATACTCTTGATGTGTATTGATTGTTGCACTAACACTATAACTCATATCATGTTTCAGATGATTATAAAACTCAAAAATAACATTTACAAACTCCCCTTCATTTAACGTCTTAATACTCATTTTTTCATCATAAGTAGTAGTTCCCGTGATATCAACACCATTTTTATTTCTAATAAGAACACAACAATTAATATTCTCTATTCTTTTATATGCTTGAACCAAAATACTAATTTTGATTTTATCATTAAAATTAAAACTTTCTTGTGGCTGATTGTAAATATTCAAAATTTCTACATTTAAAATTTTAGCATCATACGTTCCATATCTGGGAGATTCTGATACTATTTTGTCAAATTTACTTCGCCCTCTATTCAAACTTAACTGTTTTTGAGAAATATCCGTTTCACTAAAATCAATTTTATTTTCTATAGCGTTAAAAGTATTTTTCCGTATATCTTTCTGATACATATCACAAATTACTTGTGGTTCTCCTTCAGCTACTATACTTCCATCTTTTAAATATATTGCTCTTGTACAAAGATTTTTAACAGATTCCAAATCATGAGATACAAATATCACCGTTTTATTTTGAGTCATTATATCTTTCATTCTCAACATACTCTTATGTTGAAATACTGAATCTCCTACCGATAATGCTTCATCTACAATCAAGATATCAGGATTAACATTAACAGCAACTGAAAAAGCTAATCGTGCAAACATACCACTAGAATATGTTTTAACAGGCTGATGTATGAATTCACCAATATTTGCAAATTTTATTATATCGTCCACATATCCATCTATTTCTTTATTATCTTTGCCATTGATTTGACCATATAAATATATATTATCTAAACCAGAATAGTTAGGATTAAATCCCGTCCCTAATTCCAATAAAGCAGATATACTTCCATCTACAAATAATTCACCTGTAGTAGGAGCGATAACTTGGCTAATAATCTTTAACAATGTTGATTTTCCAGAACCATTTGCTCCTACTAAGCCTAATATATCACCTTTCTTCACTTCTAAATTAATATTATTTAATGCAGCAAATTTTTTATGATAAACCTTATTTATCCTTATAGCTTCTAACAACCTATCTTTATTATTTTTATATAACCGATAAACTTTGCTCACATTTTTTAACGATATCACTGTACTCACTTTATACTCCCATCAGATCACATCCACCAAATGTGGTCTCATTTTATTAAATAATTTTCTAGATAACATCATAACACTTATACAGATGCACCAAAAATACAATGTTTCTATAGGCTTTGAAGTAAAATATATATCTCTAAATATTGAATCCCTATACCCCTCTACTATATAATACATCGGATTTAATTTAAAAATAATTATAAAATTATCACTTAATATATCACTAGACCATACAATCGGAGTTATCCAAAATTGAATTTGTAAAATCACCGCAATGATTTCTTTAATATCTTTTAAAAATGGGGTCATTATTGCCACTAGATTAGATACTGATACCACTAAAAATATCATACAGAACAGATAATATACTATTTGCACTAACACAATACTAATACTTACTCCCTTAATAATGGAGACTAATAAAATAATCCCAACAAACGCAATATGAACCACAGTAGATGATGTTACTTTGATCAATGGGATAAGATTATAGTTAAATCGCATTTTTTTAATTAAATAGCTATATTCAAAAAAAGAACCCATAGATAACATGATGACTTCATTATAATAAAACCATGGTCCTAGACCGCATATTAGCCACACTAAAAACGGTGTGCCATCAGGTCTTTCACCAGATTTAAATCCTTTTTCAAATACAAACCAATAAATTAAAACTGTAATTAACGGATTAATAAACGACCAAAATATTCCTAAATAAGAACCTACATATCTACTTTTTAAATCGTTGATAGCTAGATTTTTCAATATGGTACTTTCTTTCTTCAATTTTATGAAAAACCGTATATATATCTTATCAATATAAACTTGAATAATTTTTATACTAGACAAGAGTTTAGAAGCTATCAAACACATATAAAATAACAAAATAGTTGTTCCTATGAATACCCATACATTATCACTTATTTTATACTCTACTTGTAGAGTCTGCATATTATTTGAATAAAGGTTATATACTTCTTTATTATCATTATATGCAACTTCAACAGTTCCTGAATAAGGATGCTTTAAAAAACATATGATTACATTGGATTTCCCTTGTATTTTTATTTTTAGAGGTATATCGGTAACAGTATATAATCTATCATATTGATAAATCCAATTATTATTCTCAAATTGATTCAATTCAATTTTTTTACCATCCACCAATATAGATTCAATCCAAATTTCTTTATTTTCATTAGCTACAATATTAGGATCAATATTAAAATTAGTATATCCAATATTAACATAAAAACCAAAATATATTATTGGCAATATAATCACAAATAAAACTAAAGTTATCATCATTCTTGAAAATTTGTGATGATTAAGTATAACCTTATCTCTATATACTACAATCAAAACCATCGCTATCAAAACAGTGATTAACTGAATAAGATTTAGAATTTTAAAACCAGCATTTAATGATTGTATCAATTTTAGAAAAACGACAATTCCACCACTAAAGAGAGGTAAAATGATTTTTTTATTTATATTCATAACGCCCTCATTATCTAAATATTTTATTAAATTTGAGTTTTAATGCTAATCTAATCATCATCTGACCTAATTTTGTACTGGCTATCCTTTTTAATTCTTCATTAATCATAAAAGGATTTTCTGTATCCATATGTTCATTAATTTCACGACTTACATAATTAATATCACTATGCTCAAAAGTTGGATTATTCCATAAATATCCTGGTCCATTTGCAAGCATTAAATTATAAACATCTTTACTATATTTTGAAATAATATCTGAATGTTGTTTGCTAAATTCTTCAAAAAGATACATAATCATATCTCTATTAAATTGTCTTGCCATAGAATTTTTTCTAACCCTATAGAAAGAATGAATTTCTGGAATACTAACACCTAAACATCCATTTTTAACCATATTTACCCAGGCATCATAATCTTCCATACCATACAGCATATCTTTTCTATTTAATCCATAATTTAAAAAATCTTCCTTTTTAATGACAATAAAAGCCGCTAACATATTTCCACATAAAACATATGGTAATTCTGTATTAAAAGTAGGCCATACCCCCTCATTACCATCAAAATACTGGACCCAACTATAAACAAATGATACATTACTATATCTTTTTAAAACATCTACTGATTTAGAAATAAAAGTTTCGGATATTAAATCATCAGCATCTACAAAAGCTATCAATTCCGATGTTGCCTCTTTGGCTCCAACATTTCTAGCATTAGCCAATCCTTGGTTATCTATATCTATAACTCGTATCCTATCATCACTATTTCTAATATCATCCAATACTCTTAAACTATCAACATCATTACTGCCATCATTAACAATTATAACTTCTAAATTCAAATAATCCGATTTTAGTATACTCTTAATAGTTTTGGGTAAATATTCTCCTAAATTATAAAACGGAACAACAACTGACACTTTAGGATTACTACTTAATACAATATGTTTTTTTGAATTATTAAATATATTATTTGCCGGAAAACAAGAGTTTACCATATGTTTTTTTCTATCAATAATATCCCTAAAATATTCTATTCTTTGATTATATATATGGTCCATATTGCACATAGAATAAATTTTATTATAGGCTTCCTCTCCCATTGTTGATAATTTCTTAGGACTATAAGATAAAAATTCCTCTAATTTTTTTTCAAAATCCCCTTCAATATCCCAATCAAACACTAGACCACTTTTACCATCTAATCCTACCATTTCAGATTGACCACCAGATTTAGAGACTAGCATTGGCGATTTTAACCACATCGACTCTACACAAGTAAATGGATGATTTTCATACAAAGATGGAATAATAACCGCTCTAGCATTTCTTATTTCTTTATATAATTCAGTTGGTGGTGTATTCCCTTGAAACTCAAGCAATCCCGAAAATACAAATTCACGAAACACCTTCTTTAAATATTCGCCAAACATCACTTGTTTAGGAGCAAAATATGTATCCCCTCCGATAATTTTTATTTTGAAATTATACCCCTTATTCCATAATTTTTTAGCACCTTGCAACATCTGCAGAACACCTTTACGATATTCGGTTCTGCCAAAATATAAAAATGGACCTTGATATTTTTTTTCCGTAATATTTGCATCTATTAGATCATTTCTAAAGGGTAGTCTTAAAACATCTATTTTTAATGATTTATCTTCCATTTCGCCTATAATTTGATTTTTTAAATATTCACTAGGACACATTATAGCATCAGCAGCATTTATACAAAACTTTTCCATTCTCCCAATCCAATAATGAGGAAATTTATAACTTGGATTTTTATTTATTTTATCTAATTCAAATGTAGGTGTATGCAAGTGTAATACAATAGGTATATTATTTAATACATTATTATTAATCATTCTTTTTTGAAGAATATAATATCCTATGGCATTATATTCTTGAATTTCTATCACATCCACCTTTTCACCATCATTTTTAATTCTATTTTCCAGCTCAATAGAATATTGCATAGATAATGCTGCCCAATATCCCAAAAAATTATAGTAATCGCCCACACAATCTTTAAATCTAATAATTCTGAGAGTTTCTGATACATATTCAATAGAATTTTTTATGCTATCTCGTACAAGAACTGTTACTTTATGTTTTTTATCCGAAAACATAACAGCGGCTCTATCGACATATGTTCCGATTCCTCCACCAAAACTAGGTGGTAACTCACTAGTTAAAATCCAAATATTCATGATTTATCCTTCCTCTTGAACCAGCTTATAATGTCTCTTATAATAATAAAACATAGCTTGATTATATTTAAACCTTGCCATCATAATTTCTTCTATATTTGTAATATATATTTTTAACCCTTTCCAATAAAAAAAGAGGTATTAAGCCTACCAAAATAGGTTTTATAATATAAAAATACCGTTCCCACCCAAAGCCCATTTTTTTAAAATATTTTTTCCTAATCTTCATTTCATCTAATCGATACTTAAATTTTCGTCGTTTTTTAGAATTAGTATTTTCTCTAACTCGGTATAATATTTTTTGAATATTTGAACCTATACAACCTTTTATATACATTCTTATATATAAATCATAGTCTTCACACCGATATGTCTCATCTGACACTCTATATCCACCAACCAAAAGTAAGAATTTTTTAACAAACATGGTGCAACCATGTATAAATGGACACACAAACAAGAAATCATCATACTGAGGAAATTCAGGAAAATTAAAAAATCCTAAGTCATTTTCATTATCAAAATATTTTATATTATTGCTTACAAAAGCATATTGAGAATTTTTATTTAAAAACTGAACTTGTTCTAACAATCTATTTTTTTCAGATATATCATCTGCATCTTGACGAGCTATATATTTACCCTTAGCTATCTTTAAACATGCATTTAAGCTATATGCCAGACCCTTGTTTACATCATTATCAATAACTACTATTCTATCATCTAATTCAGAAATTTTTTTAAATAGATTAACATTACTCGTAGAACCATCATTACATATTATAAATTCAAAATTATTATATGTTTGATTAAGGATAGACTGTATCGATTCATTTAAATATAACTCATTAGGATTATAAACTCCCATTATAACAGATACCAATGGAAATTCTACTTCATTCCATCCTATTCTATTAATATCATTTTTATAAACATCCATATATCATCTTCATTTCTTTTTCAATGTCAATAACAGAATATTTATTTACATTATTTTTATGTAAATCACTGTCCAAATGTACATTTTTTTTAGATAACAACTTAATGTATTCCCCAAACCCCTCCTCATCTTTATACACATGCCCATACTTATAGCTATCTGCTAAATCTCTATTTCCCCTACAATCACTGGCGACAAATGGAAGTCCACTTGCCATAGCTTCCATTAGATGAACTGGTAGCCCCTCATGTTTCGAGCTGGATATAGCAATATCGGATATATTCATAAGCTGTGGTATATCTTTTCTAAAACCTAGTAGTAACACCACTTCTTCTAGTCCATATTCTGCTATCAAATTTTTATATTTAGTATAATAGATTCCTTCGCCAATAAGTAATATTTTAAGATGAGGTAATTTATCTTTTAGTTTATGAGCTGATTTTATAATAAATTGTTGATTCTTTCTGCTACTTAATTCAGCCACATATATCAGTATATAATCGTCTTTACTAAAGTTATATTTTTCTCTAAGTTTTATTTTATCCCCTTTAGAAATAAATTGAAATCTATTTAAATCGATTCCCACACCATTTATTTTATACACTTTAAGAGTTGGATTTAATTTAAATTTTAATGCTCTATTATAATCTTCATCATTTAATGTTATTAAAACATCAGTATATTTAGATAAAAACCACTCAATTGGATAATATATCATCCAGTGATAGATTGAGGCTCCTTTAAAAAAATGAAATCCATGGGCTGTATAAAAAACTTTCGTTCCATTTTTTCTAGCATTCCTCGCTGCTAATCGACCCAGAGCTGCTCCTATAGGCGTGTGACAATGTATTATATCAAAATGATTAGCTTTTATAATCTCTTTTAACGTCTTATAAACAGTATAATTTTTAAATGATATTGGATTTCTTCTAATATCAACATCATAGTAATAATCTATAAATTCTAAATCAATATCTTCATCTTCTGAATAATCATTTTTAGCACATACATATACTTGATATCCATATTCTTTAAATAACTTTAGATATGGTTTATGAAAAACATTAATATGTTTTTTTAACACCTTAGCGACAAATAACACTTTCTTCACTTTATCACTCACCTAACATCTCATCAAACTCATGCGATGTAAGTGTTCTTACATCCTTATAAAATGATCTTGGAAATTCATCTAGACCAAAACGAACGATTGGCTTATTTGATTTATTTGTTACATATTTTCTAATATATCCTTTATGTTTATTTTTTGTTTCATTATACACGAGGATAAAAATCATATTTCTACGAGTAAAGGTGGTAGTCGTATCCGTTATATCACAAAACATTAAAAGGCTATGGAGCATCTTTCGTTTTAGTTTCGTGCGAATTTCCATATTTCCACGAGAACTATCCGTATGTAGTTTTCCATTTTTAAACTCCACCATAAAGAGTTTTCCACGGTAGATAAAAAGTGCATCAGCAGAATTAGTATACATCTCTGGCAAGTTTATTGTTCGATAATAATCCGTCTTTACACCGTCAAAATCTATGGCTCTAAGTTCTGACTGAACTAGAAATTGATTATTTGACTTATCCACAGATATATCTTTTAAACTTTTATATCTATCATTAAACAAATCTTTATCTAACAATAAATCTAATTCTTTCATTGCCATTCCTCATTTTCTAAAGTCTGAAAAGCACCCGCTAACAAGGAGTATATCGGCTCTGTATCTTCTGTAACATCTGTCAGTGTATATTCTAATTTTTTTGAATTTTCATCATGACAAGATAAGTAATATTTACATTTTGAAACAATATCATATTTTTTAGAATAAGTCTCTATGGCATCTAAAAAATATGGGCTGTGTGTATTAATTAAAATATGAAGATTAAACTCTTTTTGCATTAATACAATAATCTCTGCGAAAATAAGTTGCCACTGTGGATGAAGATGAATTTCTGGCTCATCTAAGATAATAGTACCATTTTTTTTAATTGCACCATTTAACAGTAGCATCTTCATAATGACAAAGGTCTTCATCCCCGTCGATAAATTAGATAATCTAAATGAATTTCCATTTTCTTTATAAATCGGTCGACTATATTCTGTAATCACCTGACCACCAATAATATTAGCCAATAAATCATGTACCGACTGTAGTCTATCATTAGTAACAATTTCTTCCACGGTATTATACGACATATCTTTTAATAGCATCGCCGTTAAATGCTGCTTATGATCTTTAAAATCAGCACTTGGAAGTTCAGTATAACGACTAGAACGATACCTACTTTCAATCTGATCAATTAAAAAAGGATCATCCACATAGGCAATCTGTGTCCTAAGTTTCATAATACCATCTTTAATATGAACGCCTCTTTCATCAAGTAACACTGAAGTCCTTTGCCTACCGATTTCGAGCATCAGCTCCGAATGTTCTACCGCATACATATTTCGTATTTGACCCAGAAACTCCTCATTTAAATTTCTATTTATTCGAGCAGCCACACTATATGTATCTTCTATCATAAATCGTTTATATATTTCATCAACACATAAATCAATACGTGACAAGTCCATATATTCATGGATATTCGCATCATAGGCGGTTAAAAAATCCATAATATAATGCCTAACATCCTCTTTTTTTATATTATCCTTATGGAGGTGATACAGATTATTAGCAAAATCTTTATATGATATATTATCAATTAAACGATTAGAAAATAATCCATGTTCATTATTAGAAGAATTAGAAGATATATAATTATCTTCGCAGTATTCTCTAAAAATTTTCGAAAAACTCTCAAGCTTCGTATTTTTTACAAACTGATCAACATTATAAAAACTATTAAACATGGCAAATAAGGCCTTACCCACTGTGCTTTTGCCCGTATTATTAGGCCCTGCAATAATGGTAATTCCTTTTATTTCAATATTTGCACTGCTGATTTTACCAATATTTTTTATGGAAAATTTCATTTTATCCCTCTACACTACTATCTCTGCCATATACCTGAGCATCTAGTATTCCCATTAAAGTTATAAATAACCAACCTGTATAGATAGAAAAATCCGTAAAAATAAAGTTTAACAATATGCCTAAAAGTGCTACCACCATCAAATTATCTCGAGAATTAATGATAACCTGACCGATCCAAACCACAAAGAGCATAAGAGCGATAAATCCAAATTCTAGCCACCAGCTAAAATACTGGTTATGAGCCTTATCCACCACTATATCTTTCTCATAATAATGAATTAACTTTCCAGCTAAATCATGTTGTGGAAAACGATAAGGAAAAGTATCAGCTCCAGAACCTATAAACATATTTTCGCTAAGAATCGGGATGATCTTAGACCAAATATAGCCTCTCATCGTACCCATTTTTTGATGATTTTCAAAACCTTTTGTCTTAACTTCTTGTACATCTATTATTCTACCTAGACCACTAATATACTTAAATCCATCATCAGCCATTAAAAGAGGTAATTTTAAAGTAGACATATCCAGTTCTATATAAAGTCCTTCATCTATCATGCCATAACCAAAGGTAAATCCTACCAATTGTTCATCTTCAAATGAAATATATGCTGTATTTGGATCTTGGGTTAGGGAATAATCCTTGCCATTTACATCCCTCACAGTGCATAATTTAGTTTGTTCATCCTCACCATATTTGAAAAATACTTCTTTTCCATTATATTTAACTACACATTGACGTTCTTCTATACTAATGCTCGGAATACCACTGGCTTCATCTGTCACTAACCATGTTTGTTTAACGATATAACCACCCACAACTATAGCAGCTAGAGTGACCATAATCACCCCAATGGAGAATACTCTTTTTACGCCACCACTTTTTATATGCTTCACACTTTGAAATAAAAAATACACGGCAAATGAGCCAGCTACTGCCACTAGACCAGCACTAGATTCCGAGAACCATAGACTTAGCACTAACAAAATACAGCTTAGAGCCGCTATTATTTTAAATATCATATTTTTAACATACATCATAATATAAATGGCAATTGGAACTAATCCCGCCACAATAACCCCTACATTATTTGGATTATAAACCGTCATATAAACCATTTTAAGAGGAAAAGTAAAGCTGATAGAATCTAGCATATTATTTTGTATCATACTTTTCGTCGCTATTAACCGCTTAAAAAAGTCCGTTCTAAAAGGATCATGTCCTTGAGACTGCATAAATCCTACTACACCTAGGAAAAATGCTGTAACAATAAGTCTTTTTATGGCAACATGTACATCATGCTCATCTTTTATAATATTTCTAACATAAAAAAACATAATGATAAAGCTTAACCAAGAAAACATCCCGAGCATTCTTTCCATATAACCAAAATAGGTAACTGGCTTATAGGCAGAAAATAAACTAGCTAATATGATGATAAGCATCAATATAAATAACAATATATCTTTTTTATAAAAAATTTTAAACAAGCGATTTTCTGGTGTGTTTTTCCAGAAATTTCGAAACGTTACTCTCTCATATGACGTCATTTTATTGGAATGATAAGAAAAATATTCGATCATAAGATAGATTAATGCGCCGAATGTACTAGCATACAACAAAATCAACTTATAATAGGCAAACACATCCAAATATTCAGTCGAAGGAGACATCCAATATCCCATCGGTCCATGTACCTTAACATGATGCATCTTCACGATAAAGGGTAGCATATTCACAAATAAAATAAATGGAATCCATTTTATTTCATTTTCCCACCAAGATTTGCCTATAATGTTAGAACCATACCTAGTCTTTTGTGTAAAAGTATTATTTACGTTAGAAGATTTTGCCATATTTTCACCCGCATTCTATCACTCAACGTCATATTTTCAAAATTCATATTTTATCCATCTATAATATTAGAACCGGTTAATATTTACTCATTGTTTTTTTATTTGTAATCATTGATTTTTCTAAAATATCTAGATGTTCTAGCGACATTCCAGTACCTTTTGCAACACATGATACAGCTTCTTCTGCAATATAGGTTGGGATTCCTGTTCTTTGTTGAAGAAGTGTATTTAGCCCATTTAATAATGCACCCCCGCCAGTCATCACAATACCTCTAGAACTAATATCGGATGCTAATTCTGGAGGTGTTTTTTCTAGGACAGCGTGTACCGCATCACTAATAGCATTCACCGTTTCTTGAAGAGCCATAAGCATTTCTTCGCTACCCACAGAGATATTTTTTGGAAGTCCTGTTATTAAATCCCTCCCTCTGCAATCCATTCTAATTTGTTTAGTTCTTGGAAATGCCGTTCCAATATTTATCTTCAATTCTTCAGCAGTCCGCTCACCAATTAATAAATTATGAGCCTTTCTCATATATTTTATAATGGCTTCATCAAATTTATCGCCTGCTACCTTAATAGACTTACTAACAACGATTCCGCCAAGAGATATAACAGCAATATCTGCAGTACCACCACCGATGTCTATCACCATATTTCCATCAGCCTTTGTTATATCTAGACCCGCCCCTATAGCCGCTGCAATAGGTTCTTCGATTAAAAAAGTTCGTCCGCCACCAGCTTCCACCGTTGCATCGATAACCGCGCGTTTTTCTACTTCGGTAACGCCACTAGGTACGCACACTATAATCTTTGGTTTAAAAAATCGACGTCTTCCGCAAGTTTTATTGATAAAATGTCTAAGCATTCGTTCTGTTACTTCATAATCAGAAATAACTCCATCCTTTAGAGGTCTAATCGCTACTATATTACCTGGAGTTCTTCCTAACATTTGCCTAGCTTCTGAACCTACAGCTAGCACTTTATCCGTATTTCTGTCTATAGCAACTACCGCAGGCTCTTGTAATACGATGCCTCGCCCCTTAATATATACTAGTACACTAGCTGTACCTAAGTCAATTCCTATTTCAACGCCAAATCCTAACATTTTTATCACCTTTTCATGAATTTTGTACTACTAATCACAAACTCTTTCAATATCTGCACCCAAGGCACGAAGTTTTTCTTCTAATCGTACATATCCTCTATCAATATGCTCTATATTATCAACCTCTGTTGTCCCCGATGCCATTAACGCAGCCAAAACAAGAGCCGCTCCAGCTCTTAAGTCTGTAGCATTAACCCTAGCACCTTGGATCGTATCCACTCCACGCACAACCGCACTATGCCCTTCAATCTTAATATTTGCACCCATTCTACGAAGTTCGGCAGTGTGCATAAATCTATTTTCAAACACCGTCTCATTTATCATACTAGCACCATCTGCACAAGTCATCAGTGCCATAAATTGAGCTTGCATATCCGTTGGAAAACCTGGGTATGGCAATGTCGTAACATCCACCGCCTTCGGTCTACCAGAACCGATAATTCGAAGACTATAATCCGCTCCTTCTATCACCTGAGTTCCACATTCTCTAAGCTTTGCTATAATAGGCTTTATATGATCAAAAATTACATTTTCAATCGTTATATCTCCACCTGTAATAGCTGCCGCAACCATATAAGTACCCATTTCAATTCTATCAGGTATCACTTCATATTGTGTTCCGTGTAGCTGTTTTACCCCTTTTATCCTTATCGTATTCTGACCTGCTCCTGAAACAGACGCTCCCATGCTATTTAAAAAATTAGCTAAATTAACAATTTCCGGTTCCTTTGCAGCATTTTCAATATCTGTTGTACCTTCCGCTAAACAAGCTGCCATCATAATATTTACCGTTGCACCCACGCTTGGATAATCCAGATACACCTTTGCACCTTTTAGTCTACCCTCGCATCGAGCTTCAATATAACCATGACCTTGTTCAATCTTAGCACCCAAAGCCTCAAAACCTTTTAAATGCAAATCTATCGGCCTTGCACCAATGGCACAACCACCTGGCTGAGCAACTCTCGCTACTCCTTCTCTAGCAAGAAGAGGTCCCATTACATAAAAAGATGCCCGCATTTGTCGAACTAATTCATACGGTGCTTCATGGCTAGTTAACTCTGAAGAAATTATCCTAACTTTTTCACTTTCTATACCTTCTACTTTAGTCCCTAAACGCTTTAACAGCTCTAACATAACATTAACATCTTTCAAATTAGGAACCTTATCTATTTCACATAATTTATCCGTCAATAAAGTTGCTGGCAAAAGTGCTAACACCGAATTTTTCGCTCCGCTAATAGACACGCATCCTTTAAGTGGTTTCCCGCCTTTAATTACAAATTTGCTCATTTTTTCCTCCCTGCTAGGAAATTTATATAAACCATTTTAATTATATACAAAATGTTAGTACATTTCTACTTTATCATAAAATTTTCCCATATTTATTTAATAATTTCAAAAAAACCCTTGTTATATCTACTGTATGTAGTAAAACAAGGGTGATGGAGCCAACGAAGGGAATCGAACCCACGACCTGTTCATTACGAGTGAACCGCTCTACCGACTGAGCTACGTTGGCACATAAGTTTAAAAGGCGTCCCTATGGGACGCCTTACATCCTGTATACTACTTACTCAACAGATGTTACATTTTCAGCTTGAGGACCCTTAGGACCTTCAGCAACATCAAAAGTCACTTTTTCGCCTTCGTCAAGAGTTTTATATCCTTCTTTATTGATTTGTGAAAAATGTACAAATACATCATTTCCTTCTTCTGAAGTAATAAAACCAAAGCCTTTTTCTGCATTAAACCATTTTACTGTACCGTTCATATCTTCCTCCGATAAATCGTATAACTTTGATAATTCATATGCAAAATATTGTTTAATAAAACTTGTGAAGAAGGCATTGAACACAACAGTTCTTGCTGGCTTCTGACAAATTTATTGCACATTTTTTGATACTGAATTAACCTACAACATTAATAATAGCATTCCCCCCATAAAAATGCAAGTTTTTTCAGCAATGAATGAGAAGATATTTCATTAATTATCCATTAATGTACCATCTTTTGTTAGCTGTATCTTGACAAATGTTTTTTTACCTTTTTTTATGATAAGACTATTATCACTAAAATCTTCTAAAGTTATTTTTTTCATAACATCGATTACTTTTTCACCATTTAACGAAACGCCACCTTGCTTAATATTTCTACGAGCCTCACTACGAGTAGGTGTAATTCCCGCTTTTTCCATCAGTTCTAACAGACCAATTCCATCCTCAAAAACTAATTCTTTTTCAATATCATATGTTGGCATATTACTATCGTCATCGCCACCTGCAAACAGTGCATTAGCCGCCTTTAATGCATCATCTGCAGCCTTTTTCCCATGGAGAATTTTAACAAATTCATATGCCAAAACTTCTTTGGCTTTATTAATTTTTGAACCTTCCAAAGCTCCTAGCCTGCGAACTTCGTCCATTGGAATAAAGGTTAATAAAGCAAGGCAATTTTCCACATCAGCATCTTCAACATTTCTAAGATACTGGAACATATCAAATGGAGATGTTTTATTTGGATCAATCCAAAGTGCTCCTGCTACCGTCTTACCCATTTTTACCCCTGTTGAAGTGGTAAGCAATTTAAAAGTTAATCCATAAACTTGATTTTGCTCTACTTTTCTTGTTAAATCCACACCTGCAATGATATTAGACCATTGATCATTTCCGCCAAACTGCATGGTGCATCCATAACGTTGATTTAATTCTAAAAAATCATATGCCTGCATAATCATGTAGTTAAACTCTAAAAATGTAAGCCCTCGTTCCATTCTTTGTTTAAACGCTTCAGCTTGTAACATTCTATTGACGGAGAATTTAGAACCAATCCCCCTAATAAAACTCATATAGTTCAGTCCATCTAACCAATCTGCATTATTAGCAATAATACCCTTTTTACCATCTAAAATAAGATGTTTTTTCAATTGCTCGGCAATAGCCTCCGCATTACTATTAAGCGTATCATTTTCAAGCATCTGTCTCATATCCGTTTTTCCAGATGGATCTCCGACCTTTGCCGTACCACCACCCACTAAGGCAATAGGTATATGTCCAGCAGCTTGCATATGTTTCATCACCATTATTTGAATAAAATGACCTAAGTGAAGGCTATCAGCCGTAGGGTCAAATCCAACATAAAATTTAACCTCTCCTTTTGATAATGCTTCTTTCACTTCTTGTTCATGGGTAACTTGCTCAATATATCCACGTTCTAACAATGTATCAAACACATTTTTCATAATTTCCTCCATCACCATCTATCTGATATATTTAATTTTTCCTATATTAATCGTAATTATACTCCATATTATAAATACGTCAACTCACCATCTTTTAATTTTTTTAACAAATTCTCTATTATCCTTTGTCGCCATTAATCGTTCAATCAAATTCTCCGTTGCATCTTGACCTGCTTGATTACTGGTAGCCCTACGAATCTGCCAAGAAGCTTCCATTTCATCATTCGTAAATAATTTCTCCTCATGACGAGTACCAGATTTACTAATATCGATTGCGGGAAAAATCCTTTTTTCAGATAATCTTCTGCTAAGTGTGAGTTCCATATTTCCAGTGCCTTTAAATTCTTCAAAGATAACATCATCCATTCTTGATCCCGTTTCAATAAGCGCTGTGGCAAGAATGGTAAGACTTCCACCTTCTTCAATATTTCTAGCCGCTCCAAAAAATCTTTTTGGTTTATGTAATGCCGCTGGATCTAACCCCCCTGACAAAGTCCTCCCAGAAGATGGGATAACTAAATTATATGCTCTAGCGAGTCTAGTAATACTATCGAGTAGCACCACCACATCCTTTTTATGCTCAACAAGACCCTTAGCACGAGCCAATACCATTTCTGCAACTTGAATATGATGAGATGGCAATTCATCAAAAGTAGAATAAATCACATCAGCATCGATAGAACGTTGCATTTCTGTTACTTCCTCTGGACGTTCATCGATAAGGAGCACAATCACTTCCACCTCAGGATGATTTTTTCTAATACTCTGTGCAATTTTTTGTAATAAAACGGTTTTTCCCGCCTTTGGTGGTGCCACAATCAGCCCACGCTGTCCTTTTCCAATCGGCGCTATTAAATCAATTAATCTAGGGGAAATCCCAGCACTAGGACTATCTAAATTAAGCTTTTCAGTCGGATAAAGTGGCGTTAAATCATCAAATTTAGGACGTTGCCAATTAGAAATAGGAGCCATTCCATTTATCTTTTTTACAAAATATAATGCACGAAATTTTTCTGTTGACGAAGGATTCCGAGTTAATCCACATATTTTATCCCCCGTTTGCATTTTAAATTTTCGAATTTGAGAAGGGGATACATATACATCTAAATCGCTAGATAAAAAATTTTTAAACCGAAGAAATCCATAACCTTGCTCGATACATTCTAATACCCCTTCGACTTCATCACCATCTTTTTTAGTGGATTTAGTAGGTTTTTTTTGTTTTTCTTCTACCATTTGTTTTTCTTCCGTTATGGGTATCTCTCTACTCCCAATTGCTTCTATTAACTCTGCCTTTTTCATAGAAGAAATATTTTTTATCCCCATTGTCTTTGCAATTGTTTTTAATTCTGTCTTATTTTTGTTTTTAAGCATTTCCATTGCCATACTAATCTCCTTACTACAAATCTTGCTAAACTTTAATAATTTTAATAAAATCGTCTTATACTTTCTCTCCAATAATATTACACTTTTAAAACATTCTTTAAAAGTTGCTTTAATTAATCCTTTTTATTATGTACCATTTATATATAAACATTTATTATACAAAATTAAACCATTTACCGAGGTGCGCATGTATACCATAACATATCGACAATCATTATCTAAGATAATCATTATCTTATTAATATTCACTTTGTTCTTACCTAATATACAGAGGACATATGCCACAGAAAACATACAAATACTAATCGATAATACACCTATCGCCTTTGAAACAAAGCCTAAAATACTCAATGGACATATTATGGTTCCTATGAGTGAGTTTTTTAATGCTATAGGTGCTGATATGTTATGGATAAAAAATCAAAACTTAGCAGTGGCATATAAGGACAATATGCATCTCAAACTATATATAAATAGCGATACTGCATATGAAAATGGCCATCCATTTAAATTATCACAAATACCCTTGATAGAAGATAATCATATCTATTTGCCCATTGATATAATAGCAAACATTTTTAATATGAACCCTAACTGGGATGATCAAAACAAAATTCTTAATCTAGATAATTCTTTTAGTAATACATCTATCAAAACATTTAATAATACAATGTACCAAACCCATACCATTAAAAAATTAGGGGTGGTACTTTCCACGCCATATAATTGGTCACAGCTTCCAAACGAAGTGGAATTTAACTTTATGGATGATTATAGCATGTCCATATTTTCTCAAAATATACCATTAGATACAAATAATATCGACCTTGAACAAAAAGCCCTTGATTTATTAGATAGTCGATTTGACAATAGGGTGGCAATCATCTCTACCAACAAATACTTACTCCCAAACTCCATAAAAATGCAAAAAATAATTTTTGACACTTGGGATAAACCTCCAACCCCTACTATTACTTCTATTTCAGAAAACGATAGCGATATCGAGAACAATATTGAGGATGACATAGAAGAAAATACCGTAAATAATGTCGATAATATAGATATTAACGAAGTACATGATGATGCCACAAAACTAGATAATACGATGAAACATACAGAAAATAATATAGAAATTAATCCAAAACCTAATAAGAAAACTGCCATTATCTATATATTAACCTCATCCCATAATATCTACTATCTTATTTGCGAACATGGAAAATTTATAGATTTATATGAGGCTGAAAATATATTCGATAATATTATAACCACTTTTACAATAAGAAATGAATCCATAGACACCGAAGAAGAACATTATGTAGAATTTAGCTCTTTTTATGAAAATAATATTAATTTATCAAAAAGATATCATTCTAATATGGTGATTAATAATAGTAAATTGGAGTTTATAGGAAGTATATCGCCACAGCATTCATTTGATCATTTAAAGGCTGTGGTTTCCCATAAAAATGAAAGTTTAAGTTTTTTAATACCTATAACAGATAATGCATTCAATACCAGTATACCACTTCCATTTGGACTTGGTCAGCATAATTTGAAAATTTTTGGTGTACAAAATATACAAAATGATATAAAAAACCCTTCTAAAATTATAACATCTGAGATACCACTGATGCAATTTAGCATTATCAATATTGATGCAAATACTACTAGATATCTAATTCCAACATATGAAATACAGAGTGATGACGAGCAGATAATTTTCATATCACGTTCAATAACGAATGAAAGCAAGAATATCTATCAAACCGCCTACAATATTTTTAACTGGGTGACAAATAATAGTACATTATCTAGTAGTTCAGATAATAATATTATTAGCAATTATACAATAATACAACATAAGATGGGGAATATGGAGCAATTAAATAAACTGATGACAGCAATGTTTAGAAGTATTAATATACCCGCTAGGGTAGTAAGTGGTAAAAAGAATGACCATGATATATACTTTTGGACAGAAATATATATCAATGGTCAATGGTTATGTGCTGATCCCATCAACGACATTATTTATTTCCAAAATAATTATTTAGCTCCAACTAATTCTAAATTTACCACCATCAAAATATTTAGAGAGAGATTCACAGATGTTAAAATTCAAAATTATTGATACTTATTATTTATACTTACTTTTTAATCTTAAACGATGATTTTAATGCCACAATCCTATTAAACACCTTCTTATCAGCAGAAGATTTAGTATCTTCACAGAAGAAACCATGACGTAAAAACTGGAATTTATCTCCCACTGTCGAACTACCAAAATAAGGCTCTAACTTGCAATTTTGGATCTTTTCTAACGAATTTGGATTTATTATTTGCTCTCCATTTTCATCTATCAATAAACTATCATATAGTCTAATTTCAGCATCAATAGCTTGCTGGGCTGGTACCCAGTGAAGTGTCCCCTTAACCTTTCTACCCGTAAAACCTGAACCGGACTTTGTATCTTTATCATAGGTACAATGAAGTTCTTTTATCTCACCATTGTCATCCAGTATTACATCATTGCATTTGATAAAATAGGCATGACGCAAACGAACCTCATTACCTGGAAATAATCGATAAAATTTCTTAACGGGTTCCATCATAAAATCTTCACGTTCGACATACACCACTCTGCCAAATGGAATTTGACGAGTTCCTAGCTCCTCATTATCTGGATTAAGTCCTGCCTCTAACATCTCAGTCTCACCCGCTGGATAATTCGTAATAACGACTTTAAGAGGATTTAACACCGCCATCGCTCTGGGTGCTTTTAGCCTTAAATCTTCTCGTATAAAATAATCTAAATTTTCAGAATCCACTAAACTATTGGACTTAGATACACCTACTTCATCGATAAAATTTCTAATAGCAGCCGCAGTTACTCCCCTACGTCTAAGACCAGAGAGCGTATATAGACGAGGATCATCCCAACCATCCAGCGTTCCATCTTCGACCAATTCTCTAATATATCGCTTGCTCATCAGAGTATTCGTCATATTAAGTCTCGCAAATTCTATCTGTCTAGGCGGTCTTTGCCATGCATCAATATTATCTAAAACCCACTCATACAAGGGTCTATGATTTTCAAATTCGAGCGAACATAATGAATGCGTAATCCCCTCAATAGCATCTTCAATAGGATGAGCATAATCATACATTGGATAAATACACCATTTATCCCCCGTGTTATGATGTTTCATATGAGAAATACGATATATTATAGGATCTCGCATATTGAGATTCGGAGATGACATATCTATTTTGGCACGAAGTACACATGCACCATCTTCAAACTCACCATTTTTCATTTTTTCAAATAAATCTAGATTTTCCTCTACACTTCTATCTCGATAAGGACTATTTTTACCTGCCACATTATAATCTCCACGATACTTCCTAGTCTCATCGGGTGTTAAATCGCATACATATGCCTTGCCTTTTTTAATAAGCTTAATAGCATATTCATACATTTTATCGAAATAATCAGAAGCAAAATACATATTATCCCAATCAAAACCAAGCCATTTAATATCCTCTTGAATGGCTTTTACATATTCTGTATCTTCTTTTATAGGATTCGTATCATCAAACCGCAGATTACATTTACCACCATATTGATTTTTTATCCCAAAATTAATGCAAATAGCCTTTGCATGACCAATATGCAGATAGCCATTTGGTTCGGGAGGAAATCTAGTATATACAGGCTCGACATATCTACCAGAAGCCATATCTTCATCAATAGCTTGCTCAATAAAATTTCGAGACTTAAATTCCTCTTTTATTTCCTTATTACCAACACTGTCACGACTCATATTATTCTTGTATGATATAGTTATCAACTAAATACACCATACTCTCCTTTCCATTCTTATATTATTTATTATAATTATATTATGTTAACTGAGTTTATACTATTATCAAAACTTAAGCTTTTATTCTACTTAAAACATCTAGTAAAAATCTATACACTCTCTGAACTGAAGCGATATCCATGCTTTCCTTTGGCGTATGAACATCATATAGATTTGGTCCAATAGAAACCATATCAATATCACCTAGTTTTTCAATCAAAAAACCACATTCTAGTCCCGCATGAATAGAACCAATTTTAATATCTGTACCATACATTTGCTTCCAAGACTTAGCCATAATATCACGAATTGTAGAGTTTTGCTTATGCTGCCAAACGGGCGAACCACCCTTTGAAACCGCTTTTGCACCAAAACTCTCTGCTATTATCCGAATTCTATCGCTTATCTCATCCAGTCTAGACTGCACAGAACTTCTAATTAGATTATCAATATATATTTCTTCATTATCAATCCATAATACTCCTGGATTAGTTGAACTTTCTACCAATCCAGCGATATCATTTGACATACTTTGTACACCAAAGGGAATAACTCTTAAAATATTAATTAAAGACTTCACTGTTTTGTTATCAAAAGGTGATATAACATTTATATTATCTACTTCGTTATCTGCTTTTTTTATTTCAATTACAATATTTGGATCGGCACTTATATATTCATTTTTAATAATTTTTTCAATATTCTCTACAGCGTTTATCAATCTATCCGCATCAGAATTTGCAACAGATATTCTAGCAACTGCTTTTTGTGCTATCGCATTGGTCTTTTCTCCACCGCTCACGGAAAATAAATCAATCGAAACATGCTTTATAACACTTTGTAATACTATACCAAGTAGCTTAATAGCATTGGCTCGATTTTGATTAATTTCCATACCAGAATGTCCGCTTTTAAGGCCTTTAATATAAATATTAAAATATACCTTATTCTCATTTTTTTCAACATCATCTGCTCTTTTAATAGGAATAATAACCTCTGTTCTCATTCCACCAGCACATGAGGTGAATAATACACCTTCTTCTTCTGAATCAATATTAATAAGCATATCACCTTTTACATATTTGGGATTAAGATTTTTTACGCCTCCCATACCCTTTTCTTCTTCTGTAGTAAAAAGTGCTGTTATAGGGGGGTGGGTTATATCATCTGCTTCTAAAATCGTCATCATCATCGCAACAGCAATCCCATTATCCGCTCCCAAAGTAGTGCCTTTTGTCCGTATAAAACCATCTTTCACCATTAATGGAATGGTGTCTTTCGTAAAATCAAATTCTACATCTTCATTTTTAACACATACCATATCCATATGCCCTTGCAAAATCACAGTAGGTGCATTTTCATATCCTGGTGTAGCTGGCTTATGAATAATAACATTATTGCACTGTTCACGGATGGTGTGTAACCCTAACTTTTTCCCAAATTGTTCAATAAACTCACTCACTTGTTCTTCGTGAAAAGATTCTCGAGGTATTTTTGTAAGTTGTTCAAAATATTCAAATACTTTCTTAGGTTCTATTTCTTCTAATAGTCTATTTCCCAACATATTCCTCCCAATTAATTCGATCAATGCTCGTTTTGTCCTATCATAACATTCATTCAAAATGTTATCTAAGCTATTATATCATCCTATAATATTACTAATTTTCTTGTTCTATGCGTTTCATAAATTCTTCACTTACCAAGTCAAATTCCTCATCGTCTTCGATTAATGCTAAGATTGGCTCATCACCATTTTCTCTATAATCATATAATAATACATCTTCATAAACTTGAGCTAATAAGGCAATATACTGCTTATCCACACCTTTAATATCAACTGTAAAGATATCTAACACATCACAGACGAGTTCCTGACCATCTTCTGTTTCCAGATGCATCTGTTTGTCCACTATTGTTTCATAATGTTTATGTTTACCCTCACATTTACTATCTTCGTTCTCTGAAGTTTTTTTTCCATGACGTTTTTCATGCTCCGCACAATGACCATGCGCATGATGATGACCACCATGGCAACATTCGTGTTCCCCATGATTATGGTGATGATGGTGTATGACATTTAAATTATTATTCATTTTTCTCTCCTTATATACAATCTAAAATATTTATTTTATGATATCACAGATATGAACATGTGACCATATAATACGATTATATTTATCTAGTTTTAAGCTGAACCTTATACTAGATTTACCCATAAGACTATGTTACAATATCGTTGTCTTACTACTTATTATACAAGGAGAAATTATGATTTCAGTCGGTGTTATATTTGGTAGCCAATCAGTGGAACATGAAGTGTCCATTATCACAGCAATTCAAGCAATAAATGTCATGCAAAAATTAAACGATTATACTATAATTCCCATCTATATTGATAAGCAAGGAATTTGGTATACAGGAGATAAATTAAAAGATATAGAAAACTACAAAAATATACCGAAGTTATTGGAAAAATGTAAAAAAATAAGTTTGATAAGAAATGGAAGAAACGCCATATTACTTCCTTTAGAGACCCGTCGATTTGCCCAATATCATAAACTATTGGATAATTGTCAAACAATTGATATAGCCTTTCCCATAGTACATGGAACATATGGCGAAGATGGAACACTACAGGGATTTCTCGAAATGCTAGATATCCCTTATACGGGATGCGATTTGCTATCTGCGGCAATAACTATGGATAAAATTGCATGTAAAAATATATTATCAGAACATAATATACCCGTTATAGAGGGCTTTGGATTTAATTCTGAAGATTGGTATACATCATCAGCCAATGTCATTGATAAAATAGAAAATATTTTTTCATATCCAATAATTATAAAACCTGCAAATATGGGCTCTAGCATCGGTGTAAATGTTGTACATGATAAGTATGAATTATCAGATGCCATTGAAACATGCATACATTTTACAGATAGAATTTTGATTGAACGCTTTGTCTCAAATCTTATGGAAATCAATATCGCAGTGCTCGGTGATATAGAAGGTGTTCAAGTATCTGCATGTGAGCGTCCTATTAGTTCTAGTGAATTTTTATCATATGAAGATAAATACCAAAGTGGCGGTAGTAAAAAATACTCGAATAATTCCACTACAAATGATTCTGGAATGGCATCACTTAGTAGAATACTACCAGCTGATATATCAAAAGAATTGCAACAAAATATCGAAAACATCGCAAAAAAAGCCTTTTTAACACTTGGAGCCAGTGGCGTAGCTAGATTAGATTTTATAGTGGATAAAGACACAGATAAAGTATATCTGAATGAACTAAATACCATCCCTGGATCATTGTCTTTTTATCTATGGGAAGAAATTGGTATGTCTTTTGAACAACTTTTACAAAAAATTATTGATTTATCATTAGCAAAATATAGTAGAAGAAAGCGTCTAAACTTTTCCACCGAAACAAATTTATTACAAACTGCTAATATAGTTTCTGGCGTAAAAAAATAACGACATACTCCCACCAATAGGTGGGAGTTATAATCAAGTAAGTTATTCTTATCATTATCCAAAAGATAAAAAGTTCCTACTACTATTTATGTGAACGACACACTAAGCTAAAGCTTCGGAGATTTCTGGGCGGTATCTTTAAAATTTAGCTGTTAAATTATTCACAATAGAAGGTATCTGATTCATAATCCCTTCTATAATTTCCTTACATGATAAAATAGATTTAATTTCGGAAAGAGATTGACCAGCTTGTACAAAGCCCCAATCAACATCACCATCTTGTGGAGCAATTCTGCTAGTACCTGTAACTAATTTAATAATTTCTTCGTTACTAGCTCCATTTTCTACTAACTCATAGTATTTTTTTGTCATGGCATTTTTCAAACCACGCACTTCATGCCCACGTGTTCCTGTCACTTCTGTATCCATATCACCCGCATTAACGAGAGCTTGCTTAGCATTTTCATGTGCTGTACATTCTGTAGATGCATAAAATCTAGTACCCATTTGAACACCATCTGCACCCATCAGTAGTGCTGCTGCTACACCATATGCATTGACAATTCCACCTGCAACGATAACAGGAATATTAATTTCTGGCAATACTTGAGTCATAAGAGCCATTGTTGTTAATTTTCCAATATGTCCCCCTGCTTCCATGCCTTCTACCACAATGGCATCCACTCCAGCCTCTTCAACACGTTTAGCTAATTTAAGATTTGGAACCACAGGGATTATTTTCACACCTGCATTATGAAAATCTTCTATATGCGGCACTGGATTTCCAGCGCCAGTAGCCACTACATCAACGCCCTCTTCTAAAATAATTTGCTTTTTTTGTTCGATATTAGCGTCCATTAGTACTAGATTAACACCAAATGGTTTATCCGTTAACTGCTTAGCCAATCTAATCTGTTCTCTCACCCAATTTTCTTCACGTCCTCCAGTTGCAATCATCCCAATACCACCTGCTTCTGCAACAGCAGCTACGAGATTAGCATCACTAACCCATGCCATCGCACCTTGCACAATAGGATACTTAATATTAAGTAATTCGGTTAATTTCGTTTTCATTTGAATTATTCTCCTTTTATATAGAGTTATTGACCACTAACTAAATTATACCTCTATATATTTATATCTAACAAGATTCTACTAAAAGTATAAAGAAATTTTATATTTTATCAAAAAAATAAAAATAGCCTCAAAGGCTATTATAAAAAAACTGGAGCCGGTGATGGGACTTGAACCCGCAACCTACTGATTACAAATCAGTTGCTCTGCCAATTGAGCTACACCGGCGTATGGCGACCCAGAAGAGACTCGAACTCTCGACCTCTAGCGTGACAGGCTAGCGTTCTAACCAACTGAACTACTGGGCCATGGTGGGAGTAATAGGGCT
>PDWI01002521.1_pt1 | contig 27298 bp, 24 predicted proteins | sample 1430891 | NCBI WGS metagenome assembly PDWI01 (sample SAMN01162508, study PRJNA174530) | Oral metagenome, whole genome shotgun sequencing project. | biome: Marine environment; feature: Marine mammal; material: Swab sample of the gingival sulcus; isolation source: swab sample of gingival sulcus... | reverse complement strand
CTTCATTATTATACCTTTTTTATTTCAGCTTCCGAAAAACACGTCAGGTCTTTTTTTTTTAATCATATGGAGATGCTAATTGTGTGTTGTTATATTTTTGATTATCAATAATTTAATTTTTAATTTTCAATCCTCTGGTCAGGGCTAATTTTACATTTTACTTTTTAACTTTTACCTTTTACCTTTCTTAATTTTATGAAAACATTGCGGAATATGGACGTTGCAATTCATTTTTCAATTCCATGATGCTGATATTTCTGCTCTTGCGGATGTATTCATTTTTGTTGAAATAAATAATTATGGTGGGTACGGCAAAAATGCTGTTTTGACCTGCAATTTCAGGGTATGTTTTCACATCAACATAATAGGATTTTATCTCTGGAAAATCTTTTGAGGTTAATTCTAACAATTTAGGTTTTAAGACTTTACAAACATTACAAGCCTCATGCGAAAAATAAAATAAACTTGCCTCTTGTGTCTCAACAATATCGTTAAACTCGGCGATATTTTTTACGGGTATTAGTTCAGATTTCATTAATATAATTTTTAAAATTTACGATATTTTTTGGTTTCCTCAAAAACATGAGTTAATATATCTCGCTCTATTTCGTTCAAATCTAAATTTCTTCTTTGCATCATGATTTCGGCGGTTTTCATGGCTTTGTTGAGGGCATACTCCGTAAATCCGTGAGCCCCACCCCATGCAAACGACGGTATGAAATTGCGTGTAAAGCCTGAGCCAAAGATATTTGTGTTTACACCCACCACCGTGCCGGTGTTAAACATTGTGTTTATACCACATTTGGAATGGTCGCCCATGATAAGACCGCAAAACTGCAATTTAGTGTTTTCAAATCGTTGCAGGGCGTAATTCCAGAGCTTCACTTGCTCGTAGTTATTTTTGAGGTTTGAATTATTGCTGTCGGCACCGATATTGCACCACTCGCCTATCACCGAATTACCCAAAAATCCGTCATGAGCCTTGTTGGAATAGCCCGTAAAAATGCTGTTATTTACCTCGCCACCCACCTTACAATGAGGTCCCAGCGTGGTAGCACCATATATTTTTGATGCCATTTTCAAAACCGCAAAATCATTCAAAGCAAGCGACCCTCTAATGCTGGTATTCTCCATCACCTCGGCATTATTGCCAATATAGATATAGCCATTCGCAGGATTTAAAATCGCAAACTCCACTTTTGCCGATTTCTCTATAAAAATTCTGTCAGAGTTCACCCATCTGTTGGTTACCGACAACTTTTGCGAGCTTCGACCTTTTGTTATAAGTTTAAAATCTGCCTCTAATTCTTCCGCATTGTATGAAAAAAGATTGTGAAGTCGGTCTATTAATTTTGCCGATGCTTTGGCTTCGATTTTTTTGCCCACATCTTGCGTGCCTTTAAATTCAAGGGTTTGACTTTCGTCTAAACGCGTGGCATATACCGTATCGTTTGATACAAGTTGCTCGCCTTTTTCAAGTTTTTTAATTTCTTGAATCAAGTTTTCATTGGGCAATAATCGACTGTTAATAAGCAAGTTATCATGAGTTATATTAGTGACGTATTTTTTTGACAAGTATTCTTGTGTGATATAACTTACGTTGTCGGCAGATAGATTTTTTTGCCATTTTTCATCTATAGTCAAGATACCGCAACGTAGTTTTGATGCCGGTCGAGTGTATGTAAGAGGGTATAAATTGTTGATATTTTTATCGTCGAAAAGAATAATATTCATTTGTAATGAGTTTTGCATTAGGTTATAAAAATAGATTATTTTAGTGTTTATTTAAAATTTTATTTTCAAAATATAAATAAAAAAGCCCTGCGTAGAGAGTACACAGAGCCTAATCTAATCATAAAAAAATAGAGTGAGCCTTTATTTCTTTCTAAATTTTTCGTAGCGTTTATTAAATTTATCAACACGTCCTGCCGAGTCAACAAATTTCATTTTTCCTGTAAAGTAAGGATGCGAGGTACTTGATATTTCAAGTTTCACTAATGGATATTCTTTTCCGTCTACGGTTATTGTGTCTTTTGTTTTTACGGTTGATTTGGTTATTGATATTTCGCCGTTCGACATATCTTTAAAAACAACGTCTCGGTAGTTCTCAGGGTGAATTCCTTTTTTCATCTGTTTATGTTTTGTAAATATTTAATACTTATTAGCACTGCACAACAACGTGAGGGATTTTTAGTGCTTTCGTTACTTTCTTTATACTCCCAATAATACGTGGTTTGTGAATTTCGGCACAAAGTTAAATTTTTTATGTAAAAAAAAAAAAAATGTCTTTTTTATTATTTAATTTTAATTAAATATTTTTCATGTTTGTTTTATTCTTTATAAATTGCGGTTTAATTTGAAAAATAAAAAACATGAATTCTACCATTATAGCATCTGAATTATTAACCAGAGAAGCGGTTAAGTTGAGTCCCGAGAGGGCTTTTGTATGGGCATCAGGCATTCACTCGCCTATTTATTGCGACAATCGCAGTTTGCTTTCGCATCCCGAGAGTCGAAAAAAAATCACTGATATATTTGTGCAAACCATAAAGTCGCAATTCAATGACGTAGAGGTTGTTGCAGGCGTAGCCACCGGTGCTATTGCATGGGGCTTGCTGGTTGCCGAGGCGTTGGATTTGCCCTTTATATATATAAGGTCTGCCAACAAAAAACACGGATTGACAAATCGCATCGAGGGCATGTTGCCGAAAGGCAAAAAAGTGCTGGTGGTGGAAGATTTGATTTCCACGGGCGGCAGCAGTTTGAGTGCGGTTGAAGCATTGCGAGATGTTGATGCTGATGTTTTGGGCATGGTTGCAATTTTTTCGTATCTTTTACCCAAGGCTGATGAAAATTTCAAAAATGCAAAATGCGAATTGCATTGTCTGTCTAATTTCAATGTGTTGCTGGAAGAGGCGGTGCGTAGCAATTACGTCTCACAGCAAGAGGCTGACAATATTTCCGAATGGCGAAAAAGTTTGTAATTAAGTTAGAAGCCAGAAGTTTTGAGGACAACAAAGTTTTGTTCTCAAACTACTGCTTGATGTCAATAATATGAATATCAAAAATTAGGGTTGAGTAAGGGGGGATTATGCCTGTTGGTTTTGCTCCGTATGCCAATTTTGACGGTATTACTAATTGTGCGGTTACGCCTTTGTGAGTAAGCCCGATGCCTTCCTCCCACCCTTCTATTACATTGTCTTTCAGGTAGACATACCGCAATGGGTCGTCAGCATCTTGCTGGTCTATTACCACCGAAGTATCGGCAAGCAAATAACCTTTATAGGTTAATATCACGGTGTCGCCCTCTGCGGGTTTGGGCAAATTAGTGGTATCGGGTACGGGAGGCGTAAGTTGAATATAATATAATCCCGACTCGCGTGGCTTTACCGTTATCTCATTGTTATCAAGCCACTTATGAAGCAAAGTTTTTTCAAGTTCTTTTTCTTTTTTATGGCATGCAACATTAGCCACTGCAATTATGCTTATAAAAATTACAATTAGAATTTTGGTTGTTTTGTATTTCATTCAGCGGAATTAATGTCTGGTATTTGTTGCTTTTATAAGGTCTTTTATTGGCTTTGATTTTTCCGATTTAAAGAAATCTTGTGTTACTTCGGGAAGCAAATGCCAATGTTTTTCCAACTCATCATTTCGTATTGCATCACGTATTTTTGACGCACTGATATACTCTTCGCCGTTGTTTATGATTTCCTTTTTTCTATCAACTTCAATAAATTCAATATTTGCTTCGGGAAGTAAACTACGCATTGCGTCGTTGTAGCCGGCTGTGGTTTTGCAATATTTTTCTGTTCCGACATACCTTTTTTTGATGCCTAAAACAGGGGCGATATATTCACAGAAAATTTTTATGTCCAAACGTCCTTGGCAATTTACGATATCTTGCTCCGCCACGCCTTTCAGGAAATATTGCGGAAACGTTTTGCCCGAAACGATATAATCGCCTCCGGGAATCATCACTATATTATCAAGGTGTGCCGTGCCTTTTTTTATCAGCTCCCAGCGAATGTCAAAGGGAAATACCGACAAATCTTCTTGCACCACAAAAAGGTATACCAGCTCATTCTCAGCTGATGCTTTTTCGATTAGATACTTATGTCCATTGGTGTATGGGTTGCAATTTACCACTATCGAAGCGACATCATTGGTCTTGGTCTCGCGTTTGTATTTTGCTATTGTTTTTTGGTATCGAGAAATGCTACTTGTACCGTATTCAAAAAGAGAGAAGTATGGTTCTGAAGTCGCTATATGTCTGAATCCAAGCCCTTTAAAGACCACTTTATTACGAGGCTTTGTGAACACGAATGTCGTTTTGTAGTTTGGAATTACTTTTTCCGTAAGCTGAGATACTATCATTGAGAATGCGGCGGTATCTCTGTATTTTGGTGCTACGGCGATGTATTTCAACACATTTTTTTTCACTGAGCCTGTGCCTATTATTTCGTCGTTGAGATTGTATAGCACTATCGTTTCGTCAACTGATTTTCGTTCAAAATTAAAGTCTAATTTTTGCAGAAATTCTGAAACTAATTTAAGGTCAAAAGGGTTATCTAAATCCAAAAATTCTTCTCTATAATCGGTGTTTTCAATTAGCATTTTATTTTTTTTATTGTATTTGCACGATGTAAAAGTAGAAATAAAAAATATTATTTTAAAATGTTTTATTTTGATTAATGATTTTGCTCAAAAATAAACTTACCGCGAGCAAATCAGCCGAACCGCCGGGCGAGATGTTTTTTTCTTTGCAAAACTCAACTAATTCATCATAATATTTTTTTTGCACTTCGATTGTTTCGCTTGTTAAAACTTTTTGCGATTTATTTTTCAGCATCTCCAAAGTCTCGGCATTGCTCCGATGCAAGATATTTGTGTCATTATTTAACGACATTATTTTCAGCAAGATAAGTTTGCATTTTGAGTTAAATTTTTGCTCATCGGCAATATCACTCGCATTGAAATTTATCTGTTGCATGTAAGGTTTTATGTGTTTAAAAAATGTAGGCAAGCCCATCTCAACCTCTTGACGTATACCGCCCGCCAACTTTTTGCCATATCGCATAAAACATCTTTCGCCGTTTGACTTATTTTTATTTGCCGAACCTAAAAGCTCATTTTCCACTAAATTATTAGTCAATAATTTAAGATGCTTTACAAATAATGCCTCATCAAATTTGCCATATATATATAAGGTGTAGGCGGCAACAAACAAAATCAAAATCATTAAAAAGATTATTCCTTTTTGGGTGTTTATACCTTTGGTGGCATCGAACATTTTTGCCTCAATCTCCAAGCCCAACATCCTCAATCGGGTTAAAGTTGCCTCGATATTGTTGCCCTGCCAATGACAGCCCATTTGGGCAATCTGATAGAAGTAAGTGCTTATCACCGCACTTGATGCAAAAAATGTCTGGTAATTCATATCGCAGTGAGAACCATTGTTTTGCGGAGACACAAGTCCGGGTTTTTGAGGTATGGCAACCTCGGTAAATATCGCCCAAATTGCCTCAGAACTTAAATGCCTGCAAATTTGCTCTTCTCTTTGCAAATCATAATAATTATTGAGTGCCTCCAAGATATATTGCCTCAAACTTTCATAACTATGACGCTGTTGCCTCATGCAATCTATCGCCGAGTGATTTTTGCAAATAAAACATGATTTTTGTTTTTTGGAAGATATAACTTTTGCCTGTGCATCAAAAATATCTACATCCAAAAGCCGACCCAAAGCATGATTTTGTTCAAAATATTCAAGTTTATTTTTTATTTCAACAAGATTAAAATCGCAAGGTTTGAAAAAGAAAAAACAAATATCGCCGGCATCATCGCATTGCAATAATGTTTTATCAGCATCAAAAGGCAGTCGTATCGCATTGAGGTAGGTCTTTAACTCACGGCAAACCATCTCAAAAACCTTCGTCATAAGCTCGCTCGATTTAGGATAACCCGGCACATTGAAATTAATGCTTATGGTAGCCAGCCCATTTTGCGAGGCATTTTGCCTGATGAGGTGTCTTTGCTCTTTGGCTTTCAAAATTTGATTTAATATTTTTTGCATCGATGTATTATTTTTCATTAAAGTGCAAATTAAAATCATAAAAATATCTATATGAAAAAAACTTCATATTAAAATACTATAAAATTTATTCAAGGTGTTTATTTTGAAAAATCAAATATAGTTTTTTTACTGATTTTTGAATATTTATTTAATTTTGTAAAAAAAAGCATATGGACTTCAATAATACCGAAAAAGCATTTATAGCCAAAAGCGACCGCGACCTAAAATGGTCATCTCGCATGTTTACAGTAATGGGAATGCCTCTTATCCAAAAGGTTGGACAAGCATCAGTTAATTTTGCCCTAAAAATACATCTTCCTATAGAGGGGCTTATTAAGAAAACTTTGTTTAATCAATTTGTGGGTGGCGAAACGATAAAAGGTTGCTCAAAAAATGTTGATGTGCTATCAACTCACAATGTGAAATCAATTTTAGACTACTCGGTGGAAGGCAAAGAAGATGAAGCCGATATTGAAGCGGCTTTGGAAGAGACTTTGCGTGCCGTGAAAAATGCCGCTAAAAATCCGAGCATACCGTTTGCCGTATTCAAACCTACGGCGATGGTGAAATCCGAAATTCTCGAAAAAAACGATGCCGGAATAGAACTAAGCAACGAAGAAAAACAGCAATTAGCAAAATTTAAAGAACGCATCGACAAATTATGCAAGACTGCTTATGAGGGCGACGTACCCATATTAGTAGATGCGGAAGACTCTTGGTATCAAAACACTATCGATGATACCGTGGACGAAATGATGCTTAAATACAACAAACAAAAGCCAATAGTTTTCAACACTTGGCAAATGTACCGACATGACAGATTGGAGCATCTGAAAAACACCTACAAAAAAGCTGTGGAGCAAGGCTACTATGTGGGAGCAAAATTTGTGAGAGGTGCATACATGGAAAAAGAGCGAAAACGTGCCTTGAAATACGGCTACAATTCGCCCATTCATCCCGACAAAGCATCAACCGACAAGGCTTACAACGACGCTTTAAGATTCTCGCTGGAACACATCGACAGAATTTCGGTATTCTGCGGAACTCACAACACCGACAGCGACGAGCTTCTTATGAGCTTAATGAAAGAGAACAATCTAAAAAACAATGACAACCGAATTTGGTTTGCTCAACTATACGGCATGAGCGACAATATTAGTTTCAATCTTGCCGACCAAGGTTACAATGTTGCAAAATACGTTCCCTATGGTCCTGTAAGAGACGTGCTTCCGTACCTAATTCGTCGAGTTGAAGAAAATACAGCAGTGAAAGGTCAAACCAATCGCGAACTTCTTTTAATAAAACAAGAAATGAAAAGAAGAAAAAACGCAAAAGTAAATTTCTTAAAACAAGAAATGGAGAAAAAAAGAAATCAAAAACCTGTTTCTTAGAAAATTGTAAATAAAACTGCCCCTACTGCCAAGTAGATTAACAAACCTACGATATCATTTGCAGTAGTAATAAAAGGTCCGGTCGCAAGTGCCGGATCTATTTTATATTTATTCAGCACCAAAGGAACAATCGTACCAAACACCGAAGCAAATAATATCACAACAAAAAGGGCTATGCTAACGGTATAGGTGAGTGCTTGCGAATTACCAAATAACATATTGTAAATCAGTATAATGGTGGAAAGCACAAGTCCGTTCATCACTGCCACGAGAAGTTCCTTTATCACCTTATTAAATATACTGTCGGAATTTAGCGAGTTGTTTGCCAAGGCTTGCACCACTATTGATGAAGACTGTACGCCCACATTTCCTCCCATGGCGGCTATCAGCGGGATGAAAAAAGCCATGGCGGCGTGTTGCTGTAATTGCTCTTCGTATATCCCAATGACCAATGCCCCTAATATTCCGCCGGTAAGTCCCACCAAAAGCCAAGGCAATCTTGCACGAGTAATTTTCCAAACACTGTCGGAAGGTTCGATGTCATCGGAGATACCGGATACCATTTGGTAATCCTTTTCCGCCTCATCACGCAGGAAGTCCACGATGTCGTCGATGGTAATCTGCCCAACAAGGCGATGCTTCAAATCAACAACCGGCAATACCACCAAGCCGTATTTATCGGCAATATTGGAAACATCTGATGCGTCCATATCAACCGACACCGACACCACATCGTCTTGATATATGTCTCGTATCTTTTTACTCTTCGATTCAAGTATCAGCCTTTTCAGCGACAACGCACCTTTTAATATATTGTTGTCATCGACCACATAAACATAATACACATCATCGACCTCTTCGGCTCGCTTTCGGATTTCCTCAATGGCATCAACAATGCCGGCATTCCAATTTACCGCCACATATTCTTTCGCCATCAAGCCCCCGGCAGAATCTTCATCGTAACGCATCAAATCCACAATATCGCCCGCCTGCGTTATGTCTTCCACATGCTCCAAAACCTCAGCTCGCTTATCCAACGATATATCGGCAAGCACATCGGCAGCATCATCGGAATCCATATAATGAATAAATCGATTAGCGATAACTTCACTCGGGATGACTTTCAGGAAACGCTCTCTGTCATAATCGTTTAACTCGGCTATAACGTCGGCAGCTTTATCGCCGTCGGTTATTTGTAAAAACAAAAATTTTGCTTGTTCGATGGTTAAGTTGTCGTATAAATCGGCTATGTCGGCGGCATGTAAATCGTCCAACAATTTCGAGGCGGCTTTTTTATCACGCAACTCAATTATCTTATTCAAATTCTCTAAATATTCTTTTGTAATTTCGATTTGCACGGTTATAATGATTTTGTTTTTACTAATATTTATGATGCCATAAAATTTATTACAATAAATAACACTGCAACAAACTTATGAAATGAGGAGGCAAAACCTTTAAAGAAGCAATACTCCTGCTAATTTACAAACTTATTATTTTTTTATAAAAAGTAATTAAAAAACTGAGTTTTTTTTCAAATCTTAAAAAATTATTTAATTTTAATCGTTGGAAATAAAATTAGAAAATTCATAAAAAATATTTCTTTAAATATACAACTTTGACTAACTTTGGAACTTTAAAAAATAAATAATAACAAAATTCAAGTATCATGGCTTTCAAAACAATAAAACCAGGAGTAGTTCACGGAGCAGACATGCAAAAATTACTCAAAATTGCAAAAGACAATCAGTTTGCTCTTCCGGCAGTTAATGTTGTCGGCACAAATTCCGCAAACGCAGTTATGGAAGCGGCTGCCAAAGCTAATTCGCCCGTAATGATACAAGTATCAAATGGAGGCGCTCAATTTTTTGCCGGCAAATCAATCGATAATGACAACTACAAAGCTGCTGTGATGGGAGCTGTTGTTATGGCAAAACACGTACACACACTTGCTGAAGCATACGGTGTTCCCGTAATATTGCATACCGACCATGCGGCAAAAAAACTACTTCCGTGGGTAGACGGAATGTTGGACGAAGGCGAAAAATTCTTCAAAGAAACAGGCAAACCTCTTTTCAGCTCGCACATGTTAGACCTTTCGGAAGAAACTATTGAGGAGAACATCAGCATCAGCATGAAATATTTGGAACGCATGAGGAAAATGGGTATGACCCTCGAAATTGAATTAGGCGTAACCGGCGGCGAAGAAGACGGCGTTGATAATACCAATGTTGATAACTCGCAACTATACACCCAACCCGAAGAAGTGGCGTATGCTTACGAAAAACTTAAAACTGTAAGCGATAACTTCACCATTGCAGCCGCATTTGGAAATGTACACGGCGTATACAAACCCGGCAATGTGAAATTGACACCTATTATATTGAAAAATTCGCAAGAGTTTATTCAAAAGAAATACAATACCGAAGAGAAACCTATAAAATTTGTATTCCACGGAGGCTCAGGCTCTTCGCAAGATGAAATCAGAGAAGCTGTATCATACGGAGTTATCAAAATGAATATCGACACCGATACTCAATGGGCTTTCTGGAACGGCGTAAGAACTTACGAAGCAAAAAAACATGACTATCTACAAGGTCAAATAGGAAATCCCGACGGCGAGGATAAACCAAACAAGAAAAATTACGACCCGAGAAAATGGTTGAGAGAAGCAGAAGTATCAATGGTGGAAAGACTTCAAACCGCTTTTGAAGACTTAAACTGCATAAATAAAAACGAATTACTATAATAAAATAACAAACCGAGTATACTTGATGTAAGGGAATGCTCGGTTCTTTTTTATTGACTATAAATGAACTGATTATGGACAACCAAAATAAGAAAACAGGCTGGTTCAGCAGAATGGAAAAAGGGATAATGACCCAAACCAAAAACAAACGAGACAGCAAGGAAGGTTTATGGTATAAATGCCCTCAATGCAATGAGATAATCCACTCTGAGGATCACGAGAAAAACATGCGAGTATGTTTAAAATGCGATTATCACGACAATATTCCCGCCTTAAAATATTTTGAACTTATATTTGACAATAACGAATACACAGAGCTAAACGCCAACTTAACATCAGCCGACCCGTTAAACTTCAAAGACCGCAAAAAATACGCCGACCGCCTTGTCGCAACGCAAATGAAAACAGGTCTTAAAGATGCCATAACGACTGTATACGGAAAAATCGACGGTCAGAAATTGGCAGTAGCTGCAATGAATTTTGAATTTATAGGCGGTTCGATGGGAGCAGTGGTAGGCGAAAAAATCTCACGCTTAATAGACCATTGCGTCGAAACTCGCACCCCTCTTGTCATATTCTCAAAGTCGGGTGGTGCAAGAATGATGGAGGCAGCTTTATCATTAATGCAAATGGCAAAAGTATCAGCAAAGCTAACTTTACTATCTGACAATCAGATACCTTATATATCATTCTTACTCAACCCCACAACCGGCGGAGTAACCGCATCGTATGCCATGCTGGGCGACATCAACATTGCCGAACCTGGTGCATTGATAGGTTTTGCGGGACCTCGTGTGATAAAAGAAACCATAGGCAGAGACTTGCCCGAAGGTTTTCAACGCTCAGAATTTTTGCTCGAACACGGTTTCTTGGATTATATTGTTCATCGAAAAAATATCAAATCAATGCTGTCAAAGCAAATAAAAATGTTTGCCGAATAAAATCAAGGTATGCAAATATCGCCTGAATTAAAAGAACTGTTTACATTTTCAACCTCAGAACGAAATGGGTTAATAGTATTATTAATAATAACTTTTTCGGTATCAAGCATTGGCATGTATCTAAATTACAGCAAAGGCAACGGCGTTGAAATAAAAGATACTGAGCAGATTGACAAGGAGATAGCACTTTTCAGAGCCTCGCTAAAAAAGACAGAAAAGAACACAACCTACTACAATCGGCTTGACCAATTTATAATAAAAAGGTATGATACTATCAGCTTGTTCAAATTCAATCCGAACACTGCAACTCCCGAAGAGTGGAAAAAATTAGGACTATCCCGGAAGCAAATTAAAAACATAAAAAATTACAAAGCCAAAGGAGGTAAATTTTACGAAAAAAACGACTTGCAAAAAATATACGGTATCAGAAATCGGCAATACCTTATATTAAAGCCCTACATCGATTTGCCCGAAAAGCAAAAAAAAGCAACCTACACCAAGAGCTACAATACCGACGAAGATTACACCGATTATAACATCCAAAACTCAATAATATCTCCCGACACCTTATTTACATTCAATCCAAATAATGCATCACAAGAAGAATTTGAGCAACTTGGATTTAGCTACAAGCAATCAAAAGCAATCATCAACTACCGCAAAAAAGGAGGTAAGTTTAAAGTAAAATCAGACATAAAAAAAATCTACACCGTAACCGACAATCAATACGAAACATGGGAACCCTACATCGACCTACCCGATGAACTCTCAAAGCCAAAAAAAGCAGAGACCATATTAGTAAATATAAATGCTCTGTCAGAAGCTGAATTTAAAAAACTTAAAGATAAATTTTGGCAATACAATGCTCGCAAAATAGTGAAATACAGAGAATTACTCGGCGGATACGTAAAACCGGAACAACTCCTTGAAGTCTATGGTGTAAAAAAACAATATTACGAAAAAATAAAAAATCAAATAGCACCAATATCAAACACACCAAGGCAAATCAACCTAAATACCGCCACCCCGAAACAACTCTACAAACATCCGTACATCGGGAAATACGAGGCACAAGCAATACTAAAATATCGCAAAAAACACAAAAACTTTAAAAACATAAACGAGCTGATAAAGAACAACCTAATATCAAAAATTCACTACAACAAACTAAAACCATATATACACTTATAAAAAAACACAAATAATCACGCTACGAATTAAAAATAATTTGTTAATTTTAACCTATTTAATACTTTTGCAAATCAAAACTATAAACAACCAATATAAAAAATAAAAACATGATAAAAATACCCGTAAAAGAAGGCGAAAACATAGAAAGAGCATTGAAAAGATTCAAACGAAAATTTGAAAGAACCGGAATTTTAAAAGAAATCCGCAATCGCCAAGCATTCACAAAACAATCTGTAGCCAAAAGAGAACAAATGATAAAAGCCAAATACGTTGAGCAACTAAAACGCAGAGAACGAGAAGGTTAAAAAACATAAATGCAAATAGAGAAATTTTTAAAGCATCTTGAAACAACAAGAGGCTACTCGCAACATACCATAAAAGCATACAAAACAGATTTGTATGCTCTTAATTCTTATTTGGCAAAAAATAAACAATCCGGCATCGAATCAACAAATCAGAAAACACTCCGAAACTGGATAAGACACCTAAGCCAAACAGGAATAAACCCAAAATCAATAAACCGAAAAATAGCGACATTAAAAACATTCTATTCGCATCTAAAAAAACAAAAAACAATAACAACAAATCCGGCAGAAAACCTAAGCAATCTCAAAACAGAAAAAATGCTACCGGACTTCGTAAAAGAAAAAGACCTAAATAAACTATTAACACAAAACCAATTCGAAAACAACTTTGAAGGCTACCGCGACAAACTAATCATAGAGATGCTATACACAACAGGAATACGTAGAGCGGAAATGGTAACACTGAAACTAAAAGACATAGACACAAACAAACAACAAATCACCGTGAAAGGGAAACGCAACAAACAACGCATAATCCCCTATCCAAAATCACTAAACCAACTAATAAACCAATACATCGCATTACGCAAAACACAAAACCCTGTCGACACCAGCTTCTTTACAACAAGCAAAGGCAACCCGATATACCCAAACCTAATCTACCGAACAGTAAAAAAACACCTATCAACAATAACAACCCTAAAAAAGAAAACACCACACACACTACGGCACACATACGCCACACACCTTTTAAATAAAGGAGCAGACATAAACGCCGTAAAAGAACTACTCGGACACTCAACCTTAAACGCAACCCAAATCTACACACACACCACATTCAAGCAAATGACCCAAATCTACAACCAAACCCACCCACGAACCAAAAAACAATAAAACCATGGATATAAAAATAAACACAGTACATTTCGACGCAGACCAAAAGCTATTAGACTTCACAGAAAAAAGAATATCAAAATTAGAACAATACTTCGACGGAATAATAGCAACCGAAGTATTCCTAAACTTCGACAAATCCGGAGCAAAAAAAACAGATAATAAAGAAGTAAAAATAAAAGTAGAAATCTCCGGCAACGACCTATTTGCCGAGAAAAAAGAAAAAACATTCGAAGAAGCAATAGACGCAACCGTAAAAGCACTTGAAAAACAACTAAAAAAACACAAAGAACGACTCAAACAATAAAAAAAAATCAAAAAAAACTAAAAAAAGTTTTGTAGATAAAAAACATTGTTTACCTTTGCAGTCCAATCTTCAAAACACAGAAGAGTTCTTAAAAAGCATGTTTGCCGGTGTAGCTCAGTTGGCCAGAGCAGCTGATTTGTAATCAGCGGGTCGGCGGTTCGAATCCGTTCACCGGCTCATTTTTTTAAAAGGGGGGATACCGAAGTGGCCAACCGGGGCAGACTGTAAATCTGTTGTCTTAGACTTCGGAGGTTCGAATCCTCCTCCCCCCACCAAAACAATGCGGGAGTAGCTCAGTTGGTAGAGCGGCAGCCTTCCAAGCTGCAGGTCGCGGGTTCGAACCTCGTCTCCCGCTCTTTTTTGCCAATGTAGCTCAGGGGTAGAGCGTTTCCTTGGTAAGGAAGAGGTCCTGGGTTCAATTCCCAGCATTGGCTCATAAACAAGTAACAAAAACATTTCTAAATCAATAACAATCATGGCTAAAGAAAAATTTGAAAGGTCCAAACCACACGTTAATATTGGTACCATCGGACACGTTGACCACGGTAAAACAACATTAACAGCAGCTATAACATTAACATTATCACAAGAGGGTCTTTGCGACATTAAAGACTTCGACTCTATTGACAATGCTCCCGAAGAAAAAGAAAGAGGGATTACCATAAACACTGCTCACGTTGAATACGAATCAAAAAACAGACACTACGCTCACGTTGACTGTCCCGGACACGCTGATTACGTTAAAAACATGGTTACTGGAGCTGCTCAAATGGACGGTGCTATAATCGTAGTAGCAGGAACAGACGGACCAATGCCACAAACAAGAGAACACATACTTCTTGCACGTCAGGTAAACGTACCTAGCATTGTTACTTTCATAAACAAAGTTGACATGGTTGACGACGAAGAACTACTCGAACTCGTTGAAATGGAAATGCGTGAATTACTCGACTTCTATGAATTTGACGGCGAAAATGCACCTGTAATAAAAGGTTCTGCTCTTGGAGCATTAGATGGCGACCCAAAATGGCAAGCAAAAATCTGGGAACTAATGGATGCAGTAGACGAATGGATACCTCTACCGGAAAGAGACGTAGACAAAGATTTCCTAATGCCCGTAGAAGACGTATTCTCAATCACAGGACGTGGTACAGTAGCAACTGGTAGAATCGAAACCGGAGTTATTCACACCAGCGACAAAGTAGACATCGTAGGATTAGGTGCAGAAAAACTCTCATCAGTAGTAACAGGAGTTGAAATGTTCCGTAAAATATTAGACGACGGACAAGCTGGTGACAACGTAGGACTACTACTTAGAGGCGTAGACAAAAAAGAAATCAAAAGAGGTATGGTAATAGCCAAACCGGGTTCTATAACTCCTCACACCAAATTTAAAGCAGAAGTTTACGTACTGAAAAAAGAAGAAGGCGGACGTCATACTCCTTTCCACGACAAATATCGTCCTCAATTCTACCTAAGAACACTTGACATAACAGGTGAAGTACACCTACCAGAAGGAACAAAAATGGTAATGCCTGGCGATAACGTATCTATCGAAGTAGAACTTATCTACCCAGTAGCTATGAGCAAAGGCTTACGTTTCGCAATTAGAGAAGGCGGACGTACCGTAGGTGCAGGTCAGGTAACTGAGATTATTGAATAAAATAACAATAAAGATATAAATTAGGCAGTCTACCATGTAAGGATTTACTGCCTAATTTATGTTATAAAGACGGGAGTGGCTCAATTGGCAGAGCAGCGGTCTCCAAAACCGCAGGTTGGGAGTTCGAGTCTCTCCTCCCGTGCAAATTATGCCAACAATGAAATTAAAAGGATACATACAAGACTCGTATACAGAATTAGTAGAAAAAGTAACTTGGCCTTCATGGCGTGAATTACAAAACAGTGCTATAATTGTTATGATTGCATCATTCATAATAGCACTTATAGTATATGCGATGGACATATCATTCAGCTCTATAATGAAACTAATATATAAGTTATTTTAATAAAAGTAGTGATGACTGATATAAACACAAATGAAACATTAAATCCTAATATGCAGTGGTACGTATTGCGTGCCATTGGTGGTAAAGAGAAAAAGGTAAAAGAATACATCGAAGCCAAAGTAAAACAATTAGGATATGAAGATTATGTGCCACGCGTACTAATACCTACTGAGAAAGTATACCAAGTAAGAAAAGGTAAAAAAATCAGCAAAGAAAGAAACTACTTTCCGGGCTACATAATAATCCAAGCCACATTAGTAGGCGAAGTACCCCACATGCTGACAAACATACCTAATGTAATAGACTTTCTAAGCGAAACCAAAGGCGGAACACCTCTTCCTCTAAGGAAATCGGAAATAAACCGAATCTTAGGAAAAGTAGACCAACTCGCAGAAAAAGACGAAGCTATTACAGTCCCTTATAATGCAGGCGAACTTGTAAAAGTAAACGATGGTCCTTTTAGTGGATTTAGTGGTACAATTGAAGAAGTATATGAAGAAAAAAGAAAACTCAGAGTAATGGTGAAAATTTTCGGAAGAAAAACACCAGTAGAACTGAGTTTTATGCAAGTAGAAAAAGAATAAAAATTTACGCTGTTACGTAATTATATAATAGTGCTTCCCTATTTACATCAATCCAAAAAGCTAAAAACATGGCTAAAGAAATTTCAAAAATTGTAAAATTAGAAATTAAAGGAGGTGCAGCTAATCCGTCTCCACCGGTAGGACCGGCTCTTGGTGCGGCAGGTGTACAAATAATGGATTTCTGTAAACAGTTCAATGCTCGTACACAAGAAAAAGCAGGACAAGTTATTCCGGTTGAAATAACAGTTTACAAAGACAAATCATTTGATTTTGTAACAAAAACCACTCCTGCTGCAGTGCAATTAATGGCAAAAGCTAACATTAAATCCGGCTCAGGTGAACCAAACCGAAAAAAAGTAGGTTCAGTTACTTGGGAACAGGTGAAAGAAATAGCCGAAGATAAAATGAAAGACTTAAACGCTTTCTCATTAGAATCAGCTATGAAAATGGTAGCCGGTACCGCCAGAAGCATGGGACTTAGAATAAAAGGTGAAATCCCCTCTAATTTAAATTAATTTCAACAATGACAAGAATTACAAAGAAAAGAAAGAAAGCCTTGGAATTGCTTGATCCGGTTAAACAATACACTCTTGCCGAAGCATCTGAATTGGTAAAGAAATTAGCATCAGCGAATTTTGATGAGTCTGTTGATATTGACGTACGCTTAGGCGTTGACCCAAGAAAAGCAGACCAAATGGTTCGTGGTTCAGTTTCACTCCCAAACGGAATCGGTAAAGAAGTTAAAGTATTAGTTATCTGTGACTCTGATAAAGAAGAAGAAGCCAAATCTGCCGGTGCAGACCACGTTGGCTTCGATGAATATATCGAAAAAATAAAAAACGGATGGACTGATATAGATGTTATTGTAGCTACTCCATCGTCGATGGGTAAATTAGGACCTCTCGGACGAATTTTAGGACCAAGAGGATTAATGCCTAACCCTAAAACAGGAACAGTTACCAATGATATTGCTAATGCCGTTAAAGAAATTAAACAAGGAAAAATTGATTTCAAAGTTGATAAATTCGGTATTATTCACAGTTCTGTTGGTAAAGTATCTTTTGATGCTAAAAAAATCAGAGAAAACGCTCGTGAATTTATTGAAACAATCATTAAGCTAAGACCAGCCTCGTCGAAAGGAACATACGTCAAAAGCGTATACCTATCCTCAACAATGAGTCCCGGTATAAGAGTAGACGTGAAATCAATAACATCAGATTAAATTCTGAAATTAAAACAAATCTGATTTATGAGACGCGAAGAAAAGAACCAATTAATAGAAAGTTTAACCGAACAAATAAACAGTTCTGAGCATATATACATAGTCGATTACTTAGGGTTAAATGCCCAAGAAACTAACGATTTAAGACGTGAATGCTACAAAAAAGACATTAAATTTGTAGTAGCAAAAAACACTCTGCTTCGTATAGCGATGGAACGCTCTGACAAAGAATTAGAAGACTTCACAAAAGTTCTTAAAAATTCAAGTGCAGTAATGCTTTCATCAGTAGGCAACCTACCCGCAAAAGTATTAAAAGACTATAGAAAGAAACACGACAAACCCTTATTAAAGGGTGCTTATGTAGAAGAAAGCTTCTACTTCGGCGACGAAATTTTAGACCAACTATCAGCACTCAAATCTAAAAATGAACTTATTGCTGATGTTGTTAGTGCATTACAATCGCCAGTACGCAATGTAATGTCTGCACTACAATCAGGAGGAACAACCTTACTAGGACTTTTAGAAACCCTAGAAGAAAAATCCGAATAAACACAAATAAAACTAGAAAACTAATTTTTTAAAAAGCAAATAAAATGTCAGAAATCAAAGATTTTGCAGAAAAACTCGTTAACTTATCAGTAAAAGAAGTTAAAGAATTAGCCGACATCTTAAAAGAAGAATACGGAATCGAGCCTGCCGCTGCTCCAGTAGCAGTAGCCGCTGTTGCAGGTGGTGCAGGAGAAGCAGCTGAAGAAAAAACAGAATTTGATGTAATACTCAAATCAGCTGGTGGACAAAAACTTAAAGTAGTTAAAAAAGTAAAAGAACTTACAGGAGTAGGTCTTAAAGACGCAAAAGCATTAGTTGATGAAGTACCATCTACTTTAAAAGAAGCTGTTTCTAAAGAAGAAGCAGAATCACTAAAAGCACAACTTGAAGAAGAAGGTGCTGAAGTGGAATTAAAATAGAGCCTTTATCTTATAAATTCAGGTTTAGAGTTAATCAAAATTAACTCTAAACCTTTTCTTGTATAAACATATATTAATTAATCCCGGAAAGCAAAATGGCATTAAACAAAAGAATTAACTTTGCCTCTACAAACGTACAAATCGATTATCCAGACTTCCTAGAAATTCAGCTTAAATCATTTGTTGAATTCTTTCAAATTGATACTACGCCAGAAAAACGTAAGCAGGAAAAACTATATCAGGTATTCGAAGAAAATTTCCCAATTACGGATACCAGAAATAATTTCGTCCTTGAATTCTTAGACTATTCATTCGAACCACCAAGATACTCAATCGACGAATGCCTACAAAGAGGACTAACCTACAGCGTACCTTTTAGAGCAAGACTAAAACTATATTGTACCGACCCCGAACACGAAGATTTTGAGACCATTATACAAGACGTATACCTTGGGACAGTACCTTATATGACTGCAAAAGGGTCATTCGTTATCAATGGAGCAGAAAGGGTCGTCGTATCTCAATTACACCGCTCACCGGGAGTATTTTTCAGTCAAAGCATACACTCAAACGGAACTAAACTTTACTCAGCAAGAATTATTCCTTTCAGAGGCTCTTGGATTGAGTTTGCTACCGACATTAACAACGTGATGTATGCCTACATCGACAGAAAGAAAAAATTACCCGTAACTACCCTACTAAGGGCAATCGGCTTTGAAAGCGACAAAGAAATTTTAGAACTTTTCGACTTAGCTGACGAAATAAAAGTTAATAAAACAAACCTTAAAAAAGCTCTCGGCAGAAAATTAGCCGCAAGAGTACTTCGCTCATGGGTGGAAGACTTCGTAGACGAAGATACCGGCGAAGTTGTAACTATCGAAAGGAATGAAGTGGTCATAGACCGCGAAACAGTCCTTGAAGAACATCATATAGACCAAATTATAGACTCTGATGAAAAAGCGATACTTCTTCATAAAGAAGACGAAAATGTCATAGACTATGCCATAATATACAGCACTTTACAAAAAGACCCTTGCAACTCTGAGAAAGAAGCGGTAATGCACATATACCGTCAATTAAGGAATGCAGATCCGCCTGATGAAACAACTGCTCGCGAAGCAATGGACGGACTATTCTTCTCAGACAAAAGATATGACTTAGGCGATGTTGGTCGATTTAAAATCAACAAAAAACTTAAACTAAACATCCCAAGAGACGTAAAAGTTCTCACCAAGGATGACATTATAGAAATAATAAAATACCTTATAAGTCTAATCAACTCAAAAATAGATGTAGACGATATCGACCATCTAAGCAACAGAAGGGTAAGAACCGTAGGCGAACAATTAGCAAATCAATTCGGCGTAGGACTTGCACGTATGGCAAGAACAATCCGCGAAAGAATGAACGTTAGAGATAACGAAGTATTCACACCCGTAGACCTAATAAACGCCAAAACACTATCAGCCGTAATAAACTCATTCTTCGGCACAAACCAACTATCACAGTTTATGGATCAAACAAATCCATTGGCTGAAATGACTCACAAAAGAAGAATGTCAGCATTAGGTCCCGGCGGTCTATCACGCGAAAGAGCAGGCTTTGAAGTTCGAGACGTTCACTACACTCACTACGGAAGATTATGCCCAATCGAAACTCCGGAAGGTCCTAACATTGGTCTAATATCATCGCTATGCGTATACGCAAAAATAAACGAGTTGGGCTTCATCGAGACACCTTATAGAATAATAGATAACGGTAAAGTAAACATGAATAAAGATGGCTTTACCTACATGAGTGCAGAAGAAGAATACGACAAAGTAATAGCACAAGCAAACTCAAAAGTATTAGAAGACGGCACAATTCAAGAAGACAGACTTAAATCACGCTCATTAGGCGACTTCCCATTCGTGGAAAAAACAAACGTACACCTAATGGACGTAGCTCCAAACCAAATTGCATCAATAGCCGCATCGCTGATTCCGTTCCTCGAACACGACGATGCTAACCGTGCATTGATGGGGTCAAACATGATGCGACAAGCTGTACCATTGATGACAACAGAAGCCCCAATCGTGGGAACAGGTATAGAGCCGGTGGTAGCACACGACTCACGCACAATGGTATACGCAGAAGGAACAGGTGTTGTAGAATACGTTGATGCAGACGAAATAGTAATAAAATACGACCGAACTGAAACTCAAAAAGCAGTTAGTTTTGAAGACGATAAAGTAAGATACAAAATACCAAAATTCAAAAAAACCAATCAAAACACCTGCGTAAACCTTACACCCGTAGTAAAAGCGGGCGAAAAAGTAACCAAAGGGCAAATGCTTACACAAGGTTACTCAATCAACAACGGCGAATTAGCTATTGGTAAAAACCTCAAAGTAGTATTCATGCCTTGGAAAGGCTATAACTTTGAAGACGCCGTAGTAATTTCAGAAAGAGTTGTTCGAGAAGACGTATTCACATCATTACACATCGAAGAGCACTCATTAGACGTAAGAGATACCAAACGAGGATTAGAAGAACTAACCCCCGACATTCCAAACGTAAGCGAAGAAGCAACTCGCAACTTAGACGAAAACGGTATTATAAGAATAGGTGCTCACGTAAAACCCGGCGATATTCTTATAGGTAAAATTACCCCAAAAGGCGAATCAGACCCATCACCCGAAGAAAAACTCCTTAGAGCCATATTCGGCGACAAAGCAGGTGATGTAAAAGATGCTTCATTGAAAGCATCGCCATCATTAGACGGTGTTGTGATAGACAAAAAACTCTTTTCAAGAGCTATCAAAACACACAAAATGAAAAATGCCGACAAACCTCTCTTAGAAAAAGAGGACAGCCTGTTGGCAATAGAAGTTCAAACACTTACAGAACGTCTGTGCGACAAACTGTTCGGATTTGTAAACGGCAAAACCGCACAAGGCGTATACACACTGCTTGGTCAGGAGCTAATTCCCAAAGGCAAAAAATTCACACTAAAAAGACTACTCGCCTTAGACTACAAAGAAATAGACCCAAATAACTGGACTACCGACGAAGACAAAAACGAACTCATAAAACAAACAATCCACAACTTCCAAATAAAACGTAAGGAGATTGAAAACAAATACAGAAGAAGAAAATTCAACATCTCCGTAGGCGACGACCTCCCGATAGGTATCGTACAAATGGCAAAAGTGTACATCGCCAGAAAACGTAAAATAAAAGTTGGAGACAAAGTTGCAGGTAGACACGGAAACAAAGGTATAATAGCCAGAATAGTAAAAGACGAGGACATGCCATTCCTCGAAGATGGAACACCCGTAGACATAGTGCTAAACCCACTTGGCGTACCATCAAGGATGAACTTAGGACAAATTTACGAATCAGTATTAGGATGGGCAGGCGAAAAATTAGGCGTAAACTTCTTCACACCTATTTTCGACGGAGCAAGCATCGACCAAATAATAGAATACACCGACAAAGCCGGACTACCCGCATACGGTAAAACCTATCTATACGACGGCGGAACAGGCGAAAAATTCACCCAACCCGCAACAGTAGGTATAATATACATGCTGAAATTAGGTCACATGGTAGACGACAAAATGCACGCTCGCTCAATAGGTCCCTACTCACTAATCACACAACAACCATTAGGCGGTAAAGCACAATTCGGAGGACAACGTTTCGGAGAAATGGAAGTTTGGGCTCTCGAAGCATTCGGAGCATCAAACATACTTCAAGAAATGCTAACCGTGAAATCAGACGACGTTACAGGACGTGCAAGAGCTTACGAAGCAATCGTAAAAGGAAACCCACTACCTCGACCCGGAATACCCGAATCATTCAACGTACTACTACACGAAATGCGAGGACTATGCCTTAATATAAAAATGGACTAATCGGTTTTTAACTCATTTTTTACTTGTAAAACAGAAATATGGCTTTCAGAAAAAACAATAATACCACAAACAGCAACTTCAATCAAATAACAATAAACTTAGTATCACCCGAAGAAGTATTAGAACGCTCAAGCGGAGAAGTGCTAAAACCCGAAACTATAAACTACAGAACTTACAAACCCGAAAGAGACGGACTGTTCTGTGAAAGAATTTTCGGTCCAGTAAAAGATTACGAATGCCACTGTGGTAAATACAAACGCATAAGATACAGAGGTATAGTATGCGACAGATGTGGAGTAGAAGTAACCGAGAAAAAAGTACGTCGAGAACGTAGCGGACACATTTCATTAGTAGTACCCGTTGTTCACATCTGGTACTTCAAATCGCTCCCAAACAAAATAGGATACCTATTAGGACTACCCGCAAAAAAATTAGACTCTATAATATACTACGAAAAATACGTAGTTATACAACCCGGAGTAAAAGAAAAAGACGGAGTAAAATATCTCGACTTCATATCAGAAGAAGAATACATCGAAATATTAGAAACACTTCCGCCAAACAACAACCAATTAGAAGACAGCGACCCAAACAAATTTATAGCTAAAATGGGTGCAGAAGCTCTATATGATTTACTTCAAAATTTAGATATAGACGCACTCGCATTAGACCTAAAAGAAAAGTCGCAAAACGAAACTTCGCAACAAAGAAAAAACGACGCATTAAAAAGACTACAAGTAATAAGTGCATTCAAAGCATCACAAGATGTGAACAAACCTGAACGCATGATTATAAAGATATTACCTGTAATCCCACCCGAACTGCGACCACTCGTGCCACTCGACGGCGGCAGATTTGCCACATCAGACCTTAACGACCTATACAGGCGAGTTATCATAAGAAACAACCGCCTCAAAAAGCTCATGGAAATAAAAGCACCTGAGGTAATTCTACGAAACGAAAAGCGTATGCTACAAGAAGCCGTAGACTCATTACTCGACAACTCACGAAAATCAAGTGCCGTAAAATCAGACTCCAACAGAGCTTTAAAATCATTGAGCGACAGCCTTAAAGGTAAACAAGGACGATTCCGTCAAAACCTACTCGGTAAACGTGTAGACTACTCGGCACGTTCAGTTATCGTAGTTGGACCTGAACTAAAAATGCACGAATGCGGTATACCAAAACAAATGGCTGCTGAACTATACAAACCATTTGTAATCAGAAAACTAATAGAACGCGGAATTGTAAAAACCGTAAAATCAGCCAAGAAAATTATAGACCGACGCGAACCCGTAGTATGGGACATTCTCGAAAACGTACTTAAAGGACACCCGATACTACTAAACCGTGCCCCTACCCTTCACAGATTAGGTATACAAGCATTCCAACCCAAACTTATCGAAGGAAAAGCAATTCAACTTCACCCGCTATCATGTACAGCGTTCAACGCCGACTTTGACGGCGACCAAATGGCAGTTCACCTCCCACTCGGAAACGCCGCAATACTCGAAGCTCAATTCCTAATGTTGGCATCGCACAACATCCTAAACCCTGCCAACGGTGCACCTATCACAGTACCATCGCAGGACATGGTTTTGGGACTTTACTACATAACCAAAGCTCGCAAAAGCACACCCGAACTTAAAATAAAAGGTGAAGGTCTGACATTCTACTCGGCACAAGAAGCTATCATAGCATACAACGAAGGTCAAGCAGACATGCACGCAGTTGTGAACCTCCGATTAGACGGAAAAATATTTGAAACAACCGTAGGAAGAATAATCTTCAACCAATACGTACCCAAAGAAGTAGGCTATATAAACACACTTCTTACCAAAAAATCACTACGAAAAATCATCGGAGACGTACTTACAATATGCGGAACATCAAAAACTGCAAACTTCTTAGATGACATTAAATCATTAGGTTACAAAACAGCTTTCCAAGGCGGACTATCTTTCAACCTCGACGACGTAATTATTCCGAAAGAAAAAGAAAGCATGGTTAATGAAGGATACGCCCAAGTTGCAAACGTAATGAACAACTTTAACTTAGGTGTAATTGCAGGTAACGAAAGATACAACCAAATCATTGACATCTGGACACATACCAACGAGCAATTAACCCAAATTGTGATGAACCAACTTAGCCAAGACAACCAAGGATTTAACTCGGTATACATGATGCTTGACTCAGGAGCTCGTGGTTCGAGAGAACAAATCCGACAGTTGGCAGGAATGCGTGGTTTGATGGCGAAACCTCAGAAATCAGGAACAACAGGCGGTGCGATTATCGAAAACCCGATTTTGGCAAACTTCAAAGAAGGCTTATCAGTACTTGAATACTTTATCTCAACCCACGGTGCGAGAAAAGGTTTGGCGGATACCGCTCTGAAAACTGCCGACGCAGGATACTTGACTCGTAGATTGGTAGACGTAGCACAAGACGTAGTGGTAAGTGAAGACGACTGCGGAACACTCAGAGGTCTTAAAGCCACTGCCATAACTAAAAAAGACGACGTCGTGGAAAGCCTCTACGAAAGAATCTTAGGACGTACAAGTTTATACGATGTAACACATCCAACCACAAACGAAATTATAGTAAAAGCAGGCGACGAAATAACCGAAACCGTAGCTACCCAAATAGAAGAGGCAGGCATCGACGAGGTATACATCCGCTCGGCTTTAACCTGCGAAACAAGATACGGAATATGTGCAAAATGTTATGGACGTTCGCTATCGAGCAGAAAAATAGCACAGCGAGGCGAATCCGTAGGAGTAATTGCGGCACAGTCGATTGGCGAACCCGGTACTCAGCTTACTCTTAGGACGTTCCACGTTGGTGGTGTGGCAGGAGGTTCGGCTACCGAAAACAGCATAAAAACCAAATATGCAGGTATAGCCCAATTTGAAGAACTCAAAACCGTAGAAACAACCGACGACGAAAAACAAAAAATAGTAACCAGCCGAATGACTGAGCTTACTGTTTATGACAAAAATAACGACACCAAACTCACTTCATACTCAATACCATACGGTGCAAAAATATTTGTAGAAGAAGGTCAAGAACTTGAAAAAGGCGACCTAATTTGTGAATGGGATCCTTATAATGCCGTTATCGTTACAGAATTTTCAGGTACTATAAGTTTCAAAGACTTAGTGGAAAGTGTAACCTTTAAAATAGAAAAAGACGAACAAACAAACTTCATCGAAAAGGTTATAATAGAAACAAAAGACAAAAACAAAAACCCGGAAATTCATATCACAACACCCGACGGCGAAGTATTGGCATCTTACAACTTACCTGCCGGTGCTCACATCTCGAAAAACAACGGCGACACAATCAAAGTTGGAGAAATCATAGCAAAAATCCCGAGAAATGCAGGTAAAGCAGGCGACATTACCGGAGGTCTTCCTCGTGTAACCGAATTATTCGAAGCAAGAAATCCATCGAACCCTGCCGCTGTTGCCGAAATTGACGGAATCGTTGAATTTGGTAGAGTAAAACGAGGTAAGCGTGAAGTTATAATACGTGCAAAATCAGGCAAAGAGAAAAAATATCTAATCTCGCTTGCAAAACAAATCTTGGTACAACCCGGCGACTTTGTGAAAGCAGGTTTCAGCCTGTCTGACGGTGCTGTTACTCCGGCTGACATCTTAGCCATAAAAGGTCCTACTGCCGTACAAGAATATATTGTAAACGAAGTACAAGAAGTTTACCGCCTACAAGGTGTGAAAATCAACGACAAACACTTTGAGGTGATTGTAAGACAGATGATGAAAAAGGTATTTATTCAAGACCCCGGCGATACCAGATACCGCGAAAAACAAGTGGTAAACAGATGGGATTTCCGCGAAGAAAACGAACGTATTTATGGTCATTATTACATTGTGGAAGGTGGCGACTCGAAGCTATACAGCAAAGGTGAAATCATATCACCGGCCAAATTCCATGAGGAAAATGATATGCTAAAAAGAAAAGGTTTAGTGCCTATGACTTATCGCCAAACTATTGCTGCAACCTCCGAACCTGTATTACAAGGTATCACAAAGGCTGCACTTCAAACCAAAAGCTTTATCTCGGCGGCATCATTCCAAGAGACTACAAAAGTCCTCAACCAATCGGCAATAGAATCGAAAACTGACCACCTTAGAGGTCTGAAAGAGAATGTTATAGTAGGACACAAAATACCTGCCGGTACAGGTATGCGAGAATACTCAAACATCATCGTAGGACTAAAAGAGGAATACGAATCAATGGTAGAAGAAGATAATAAATAATTGATATGAGCAACAAGAATACAGAAAACAGACTTAATATTGAACTAAGCAACGAAGTGGCAGAGGGCATATACTCTAATTTAGCGGTAATATCGCATTCGGCTACCGAGTTCATAGTAGACTTTATCAGAGTGATGCCGGGCATGCCCAAAGCACCCGTAAAATCGCGAGTTATAATGACTCCCGAAAATGCAAAACGACTTTTAAATGCTTTGCAAGACAATGTTAGCAAGTATGAAAATCATTTCGGCAAGATTAAAGAACCCGGAACATCACAAACTATTCCAATGAATTTTGGAGGACCTACCGTGAAAGCATAATTTTAAGGTTTTTATAATTTATACATGATGTAGAGACGCAATTAATTGCGTCTTTGCTTCTTTTTGGGGGGCAGTGAAAATGTAGAAAGGCAATTTGTTGTGCCTAAAAAGGTAAAAGTTAAAAAGGAAAAAGTAAAATATAAATTCAGACCTGGACTG
>PDWI01003377.1_pt1 | contig 27324 bp, 25 predicted proteins | sample 1430891 | NCBI WGS metagenome assembly PDWI01 (sample SAMN01162508, study PRJNA174530) | Oral metagenome, whole genome shotgun sequencing project. | biome: Marine environment; feature: Marine mammal; material: Swab sample of the gingival sulcus; isolation source: swab sample of gingival sulcus... | reverse complement strand
AAAGCACACATACCAGTCCCAGGGCTCAAAGTAGCGAACCGCACTGATACGGGAAACCCCATCACGCTCGTACTGAAATACCCCGTTCTTGATAGCCATCAGCTCTTTTTCAAGCCGTCCTTCTCTGGCATCTTTATCCACATGTTCTGAATCGGGATGATAAAAATAATCGCCCCGGGAGTTAAAACCAAAGACAGAACCATGACCGTCAATATGAATGCTGGCCACAATAGCCTTAATTTGGGGGGTTACAATCTTCCGGCCCACGTACAAAACTGCCACGATCTTTCCGGCGGCATCCTTCAAGGGCATATAGGCCGTCAAATACCAGGCATTCACCACGAATGCCTTGCCACGAAAAGTTTCGCCCCGCATAACCGTCTTGTACACCGGACTGCTCTCAGGGATATAGGTTCCCACAGCTCTTGATCCGTCGAGTTTGAGGACATTGGTTGCAACTCGAAGCAGCTTGCCCGGTAATACCTCAAAAATAGTTGTTGTCCCGCCAACAGTTTTTTGCACCATGTCCACAAGCTGAACATTGCCGTTCATGGCTTCCTTGCCGAACCGAAGGGTTGGGATAAAAGCAGTCTGGGTATCCTTGGAAACCTGATTGACCATACGGGTCTGCACCTTGACAGCCTCATCCTGCGAGGGAAGCCCGTATTTAGCAATAAGGTCTCTCATATAGACCAAATCTGAATCAATTTTTTCCTGGGTGATGGAATCCTGCATATTCAGGGAACCAAGTAATCCTTTAAGGGTTTCTTGCATGGTCTCAAGGCCCATTGAATAAACCTTCTTATGGATAAGTACCAGATTGGCCCCCCCCATAAAAAACACCGTCATGAGAACTATTCCCACGGCCCCCCAAAAAAGCTTGGTTGAAAACTTCATCGTCGTTGCCATGTCAATGTCCTCCTCATAGAATAACACAATTTAACGACCACACTCCTGCCTAATTATTCCCCATGATATACCCTCAAAGGTGTCTAGGTCAAATTATCTCTGGGGAAAAAAGAGGGTCAGAAGACACTGCCGACCAGGTCCAAAATTGCTACGGCAGCAAAACAACAATCTGCCACCAGCGAGGAAATCACCCACTCTCTGGAGGACATTAACCGTATCGCCACAGCAACAGAAACCAATGTCATGGAGACCAGAGGAGGCATTGCATCCCTGAATACCCTGGAGGACGGCCTGACCTAGCTGGTAAGTGAACTGAAAAACGCCTAATAATCATACAATATAAAACAGGGAGTTAATGGATGTGGCCTCTGGCCTTTGTCCATCAACTCCCTGTTTGCTTTTATATTCTTCCTGAAGTTTTTCCCGGATTATAGCATAATTCCCTGTTAAGGTTCTTCAACACCAAGAGATGATAATTTTGAAGCAAGTTGTATGAATTTCTTATCAAAAGTGAATACAAGGTTACAATGTTGAGATTTTGCTAAATGAATTGCATCGGCAAAATCCATTCCTTTCTCATGCCATATAATTGCCTGTGAAATAGTTGCCGCATTTTCACACATAACATTTGGCAAGCCCAATAACGCTCTAAATGCATTATTTATTTCATTAACATTAAACTTATACGCATACCTCAAAACCCATTCACATTCTAAAATTACAGTAATAGGTATAAATATTTTATTTTCTTTGAAAATTTTTTTCGTCTTTTCAAACTGGGAGTAATCATCACCAGTTAAAAAACGAACCACAATATTGGTATCAACTGAAATCATCTGATCTTTCTCTCTATAGCTCCTGATTTAATTGCTTCCTGCATTTCTTCTAAAGAGACAGATTTTCCTTTATACTCCAATATTCCTGCAACTTCTTCAAGATTTGTTGTGTGAAAAAAATTTGAAGGTTGCAACAAAATTCCTTCTTCTGTATCAATAACATTCATGTTTTGACCTGCATGCAAGTCGTATTGCATTCTTATACTTTTAGGGATAACAATTTGTCCCTTGCTTGATAATTTTGTACATAACATATAACATAACTCCTCATCGGTAAGAACTTGTAAGAAATTATTCATATACCTCGTAAAAAGCAAGGTATTTTTTGTCATCTGCAACCCCTAAGCAGGCTGTCTCACTAGCTGTCCAAACTCTAGGAACCACTTCACTTCCTTGCAAAACATTTCTTCCGGCGCCCTACCTCAGCAAAAGCCGTTCCTTCCCAGCCTCCTCTGGCATAACCCTTCCAATACGGGCTGCAAGGCTTCCCTCTGCTTCAAGCATGGCAACTGCCCGTTCCAGTTTATCCTGTGGCACGCCTAGAACAAGCCCTCCTGATGTCTGGGCATCAAAAACCAAATCCACATGAAGCACGTCACACCCCTCTGCTACCCGAGCCTCTGACGCACAAAAGGTCTTGTTGGCAAAGCTGCCTTCAGGAAGCATACCCATTCCCGCCAGTTCCACGGCTTCGGGCAAAAAAGGAATCGCATCCAAAGAAAGCTCCACTCGTACACCAGATGCCCTGGCCATTTCCAGCACATGTCCGCCCAGACCAAAACCTGTAACATCGGTGGCTCCCTGTAGGTGCAGCTCCTGGATAACATGGCCCCCGGCCTTATTGAGCATGGAAGCCCAATGATGGAGGGTTGCTTCAAAGTTATCAGCCCCTTCCCACCCGGCCTTAAGTCCCGTAGCCAGTACACCCGTTCCTATAGGCTTGGTGAGCACAAGCTCATCACCGGGCCGAAGCCCCTTGTTGGAAGCAAAGTTTTTTGGGTCAACAATGCCGGAAACCGCCAGCCCGTACTTAGTTTCCTCGTCCTGTACGCTATGGCCTCCTGCCAGTACGGCTCCGGCCTCGCGAATCTTGTCCATACCCCCGCGCAAGATTTCGCGAAGTACGTCCCTGGAAAAGGTCTTGATGGGAAAGCACACAATATTCATGGCCGACCAGGGCGTGCCGCCCATAGCATAGACGTCAGACAGGGCATTAGCTGCGGCAATCTGCCCGAACCAATAGGGGTTATTCACAATGGGCGTGAAAAAATCCACAGTCTGCACCAATGCCTTGCCTGCAGGAAAGGTAAGAATGGCAGAGTCCTCATTATCTGCAAGGCTTGTGAGCAGGCGGTCATCCTCCTGCGTAAGGCACTGGGCCAAAACATCCTCCAGGTCCCCTGGAGAAATTTTGGAGGCTCAGCCAGCGGCTTTAACGGATTGTACCAATGCTGTTTGCTGCATTATTATCTTTTTCATTTCTGCTTCCTGTATGGTTCTGTTTGTTGTGGAAAAACTCATCAAGAGAGGATTAGCCCTTCAAAAATTCAAGACCTTATCGGCAAGCTGCATACTGGTAACCACATCCAGCATGTTTGTTGTCTGCCCCACCTGCTTGTGTTCCAGCAAATGAAAAAATTCCAGACAGGTTCCGCATACCAGAATGGAAACACCTTTTTCTTCCAAAGCCTGCAACGCCTCAAGTACAGGACTGCCCTGAACCGCCAGCTTGACCCCGCCATTTAAGAGGATGACACGCCAAAGCGTCTCGCCCAGCTCCGGCAGAGTCTGGATGAAATTCTGCATGAGCTTTTCGCCCAACACATCATCTCCTGGACCCACACCGGATGAGGTCAGAAGTACCAAGGTTTTTCCGTTTCCCTCATGCGGGCATACAGGTATTCCGGCCTTGTTTCCTGATTCCCTGCCGACAGATACAGGACACGTCATGTTTGCCGGCCCCACCCCGTCATCTTTTGCCTGCTTCGGGGAACTGCCGCCATTCCGGAGCGGTTGGGCCTCAAGTTTAAAGACAGCATTTTCCTGTTCCTGATGGACGATATTATACCCCCTGCTGCCCAGAAAGCGTATCACGTTTTCCCTGGCAGCCTCATTATCCACATATATCTCAAGGGGAATGCCCGGCTCCTTGTCCAAGGCCGCTTTACATTGCAGCACCGGTTGAGGACAGGGTAAACCCTCACACCGGATAATGGAAACCTTCATCTAATAACCTTCCTTTCATCAAATTTTAGGCAGGAAAAGGATCAAACACAGTGCCAAAGACAAAAATTGTAGAAAATTATGAACACAGACCACCCCAAAAATCCAATAGATTATTCATATCTTCTACAACTCCCTTCATGAAAAAAATCTATACAAAGAAGAAGACCTGCCCGAAATATCTATTGCAACCCAAGCAGGCATCTCTCTTTCAGGACTTCGTGCCAAAAGTAACGAGCCAATCTTTATGATCCAGACTTGCACATCACTACGAATTTTGATTATACAGGAGAGACCAATTCGGAATAATTCATTCCTCACCATCAACCATGAGGAGGCAGTATATGGCTGACAAAAAAGCCTTTGGCTGCACACGGCCCACAAGCATTGTGGAAGAGACCGCCAAAGGAGAGGAAGCTCCCGTACAACCAGCAACCAAACAAGGAGGCAACATGGTTACAGTCGGCAAAAAAGCCCCTGATTTCAGCGCACCTGCATTTTTTAACAATGAGTTTACTTCGGTAAATTTGTCCGATTATTCCTGAATTCAGCAAGCTTGGCGTTCAGGTTCTCTCCATGAGTACCGACAGCATGTTCGTCCACAAGATGTGGGTGGATCACGAACTTTCCAAAATGGTTACTGCAGGCACCATTCCCTTCCCAATGCTTTCTGATGGTGGCGGCCGGGTTGGTGAACTTTACGGTGTCTATGATCCAGAAGCTGGCGTGGACATCCGGGGACGGTTCATCATTGATCCTGACGGCGTTGTGCAGGCTATGGAAGTGCTTACCCCGCCTGTTGGCCGCAACGTAAGTGAAAGCCTGCGCCAGATTCAGGCCTTCCAGCTTGTTCGCGAGAACAAGGGCAGCCAGGCCACGCCTTCAGGGTGGAGACCGGGCAAGGAAACCCTCAAACCCGGCCCCGGTTTGGTGGGCAAGGTCTGGGAAGCCTGGAAAGTGGGCAGCGCGTTTGACTAAAAACCATTACTTCCAGCCTGACTAACAAATGTAAAACAGAAAGGGATTGAACCACGGGTTCAGTCCCTTCTTCTTTACCATTATGGTTTTAGGTTTTACATTTTAGGTGTCAGGTTACAGCACAAACAACCTGACGCTTAAAACCTAACACTTACAACCAACAACCTAAAACCCTACTCCCATGAGCAACCAGAAATCACCCTGGCAACACCATATCACCGAAACCCATGCGGGAATTCGGCTGGATGCCTTTTGGTCTTCCGTTCTTGAAGATCAGGGCATCTCCCGTGCCAAAATCCAGAAATGGATTAAACAGGGCCATGCCCATATTGACGACGTCCCCTGCCTCAAACCAAAAACCAAACTCGAAACCGGACAACACGTGCGTCTTGAGGCTGTTCATAAAGACACCCACGCCGCTCCCCATGGCGGCAAGCTGACCATCATCTACGAGGATGAAGACATCCTTGTTATTGACAAGCCCGCCGGGCTGACAGTCCATCCAGCTCCCAGCGTTCACGAACCAACCCTGGTGAATATTCTGGTTCATCATTTCCCGGAACTTGGCAGGATGGATCCGCAACGGCCCGGCATTGTCCATCGACTGGACAAGGATACCACAGGGCTTATGATTATCGCGCGTAACGAAACGACACGCCTTGCCCTTGCAGGAGCCTTTGCCCGACGGGAGATGCACAAGGAATACCTGGCCCTTGTCCACGGGGTTCCCTGCCCAAAAGAAGGCGATATTGACACTCCCATTGGACGGCATCCTACCCTTAAAACCCGTATGGCCGTGGTAAAAAAAGGCGGACGGCCAGCAAGCTCTTCCTACAAACTCCTCTGGGCCAGCCCGGACAAACGTTGTAGTCTGGTTCGGGTTCGCATCCATACCGGACGCACCCATCAGGTTCGGGTTCACATGACACACATGGGACACCCCCTGCTGGGAGATGCCGTGTACGGAAAATCCCGCACAGCTAACCTTGCCCCTGCTCTTGAACAATGTGCTTCCCGCCAGATGCTCCACGCATGGCGGCTGGGGTTTGACCATCCATGCACAGGCAAACTCATGTCCTTTATGTGTCCGCCAGCCAAAGACATGATGCAGGCATTAGAGCTGGCATCTCACAGCCCCAGCCATATTGCTCTGACAGGCATGAGCGGGTCGGGTAAGAGTACGGTGCTGGCCGTGTTTGAAGGAAGGGGTATCCCCACATGGTCAGCCGATGCCTGTGTTGCCCGGCTGTATGCGGCAGGCGGTGATGGATGGGAAATGCTTAGAGGACGTTTTGGAAGCCGGTTTGTGCCGGACACACATCAGGCAGTGGATAAGGTAAAACTCTTTCAGGCCATGCAAGCGGATGTTTCCCTGCGAAGAGAAGTGGAAGAAATGATTCATCCCATGATTTTATGGGAACTTGAACAGTTTTTGGAAAAACATAAGCAGGAAGGCCTGACCATGAGCGAACTTCCCCTGCTCATGGAAAAGGGCTGGCACACCCAAGGGATGTTCCAGCAGATTGTGGGGGTCTTTTGCCCGGAAACCTTGCGGCATACACTCCTTAAAAACCGGGGCTGGTCACGGGAAACCATCGCTTCGGTAGATTCCTGGCAATGGTCGCACAAGGATAAACTTGCAGGATGTGATCTTATTCTTCCCAACGACGGGGATGAGGCAACCCTTGTGGCACGAACAAAACAAATGGCGAATCTTCTAGGCACCCTGCAAAACAAGCACAAACACAAACAATGGGAAACCCTTTGCCGTCTTGTGGGGTACGAGAGTACTTCTTCGCCGTTTCTCTAACAAAGCTCCATGTCCTTGAGCCACTGCCTTACATCTTCCTCTTGCTGTTCTTTGCCATAGCTTCCTGCGGTCATGACTCCAGCCTCCATAACAGACACAAGCCCTTCGTCACCGTCCAACAATCTGGCAACCGCAGATTCCACCTCTCTTGCCAACCCCAGGACATCCCCGTCAGGATAAAAAAATCCATTCCCGCTCCAGGGAACCTGCCGTAGTTCAAAGGACGGTGGTGAATAAGTATTTTCCCGTGCCTGACGCATATAATCCCATCCGCCAAAGCCAGTATATCCGGCAACAAGGCATCCGCTTGCCATGGCCTCAAGAGGGGGCAGAGGACATCCTTCAGGAAATCCCGTAGCCAGAAACATATGACACGTCCGCATAATCTCTCCCACCTGCGACCTTTCCCTGCCCTGAATACTTACCCACTCCATTCGCTGGAACAGATCTGGCCGACGCTCACGAATAATGCGCTGCACCTGCTTCACAAGCCGGCTGTTTTTCCGGGGCATATATGCCATGCGGATAGTTGCTGTATGGAGCGTATGGTCAGGAGGAAAGAACAGGCTTTTATCAATACGGGGCCGGATAATGGGTGGGCATTTTCCAAGCACCTCTTCCATAAAAAGGGCTACTGGATGGGACACGGCCACAAATTCTACTGGCAGGTCATGCCACCGGACATCCTCGGGCAGACCGTCAAAAAGGTAGGCCCAATTCTGACAGTACAATACGGTGCGGGCCTTGGCATTAAACCCTAATGTCAGGGCGTTTACCCACCCGTCAGGAACCAGCCAGACATCTTCTGGTCCCAATCCCAGCCCAGAGCAGGGACACCACGAAAGCTCTCTTATACGCAACTCTTCTTTAAGTCCGGCGTCAGGATCATCCCAAAAGCCCAGTACGGTTTCGACACCCAGGATCTGGCTCGTCCCTGCAACCTGTAAAAGGACTTCGGTTCCGCCGCTTTTTCTGCCCAAAGGCGGATAAAAGATACAAAACCGTCTCATGCCAGCACCTCATCCTTCGCTATCGAAACACAAACGTGTACGTAACTCATTCAAACCTTCTGTTACAGCCACCTTGTAAAGATGGGGATTCAGAAGTCGCAAGGAACCTTCAGGCAAACGTTCAAGCTGCGATGCGCAGCGATCTGCCAACGTCGATAAACAGGTTTCTTCCCTGACAATCTTCCCGTTTTCCATCACAACATTTCTGATTGACTCCATGCGGACGTCATCCGGGATAATTCTGCTGCGAAACAACGGCGCTGAAGGATCAACAATCCGGTCTCCAGCCCTTGGGGTTTCCGTATCCAGAGAAATGACATCCATAAAAAACCGGCCATCAGCATGAACAAGCCGCCACACTTTTTTCCTGTCCGGCAGGGTGAGTTTTTTGGGATCATTGGTCGTTTTCAGTTTGGGAACCCCGTTGCACCTGACAAGTTTATACACCCCGCCCAGCGCCCCGCCGCCCTCGCCAGAACAGGTGGCAAGCCTTGTTCCCACGCCCCATATATCAATACGCCCGCCTTCCCGGTTGACGGAATCAATGACGTATTCGTCCAGATCGCTTGAGGCGGTGATACGCACATGGGGAAACCCTGCCTCGTCAAAGGCCTTGCGTACCTCCTTGCTCAAATAGGCAAGATCACCCGAATCAAGACGGACACCAGCAAGGGCCTCCCCCCGTTCACGCATTTCACGGGCCACAATCAGGGCGTTGGGTAGTCCGCTTTCCAGGGTATCATAGGTATCAATAAGCAGAATACAATTTTTGGGAAAATACCGTGCATAGGCACGAAAAGCAGTCAACTCGTCAGGAAAACTCATGACCCAGCTATGAGCGTGAGTTCCCTTGACGGGAATCCCCAAATCCTTTCCAGCCCAGACATTACTGGTACTTCTAATACCGCCGATAAAGGCAGCCCGAGCAACACTAAGTCCACCATCCGGCCCCTGGGCACGACGAAGACCAAATTCAAGTACCGTCTTCCTGCCCGCTGCGGTAGTAACCCGTGCCGCCTTGGTAGCCACAAGGGTTTGAAAGTTGATACAATTAAGCAGGGCTGCTTCCACATACTGGGTTTCGGCAAGCGTACCTTCTACCGTAAGAAGAGGTTCCTGCGGGAACACGCAGGTTCCTTCCGGCATGGCCGTTACCTTGCCCTGAAAACGAAAATGACGGAGAAATTCCAGAAATTCCGGCGTAAATTCGTCAAGACTGCGTAAATAGGCAATGTCCTCATCTTCAAATTGCAAATGTTCAAGGAATTCAAGAGCGGGTTGAAGCCCTGCAAACACCGCATAATTGCCCAAAAACGGAGGGGTGCGGAAATACAGGTCAAAGGTTGCAGGGGTTTCATGCATACCTTCGGCAAAATATCCTGCAAGCATGGTTAATTGATAAAAATCAGAAAACAGCGGCGAGTATCTCTGCATGATGTAACCCGGTGTTAGGATGAAAATCAGGAACAGGAACCCTTCAGGAAAAACCCACAGGGCAAGTCCTTCTAATCATGCAGGTATATGGTCATTAGGTAAGAGAGACAAGAAATTATTTCAGATGAGACCCTGTCAGCATGTTAAGCAATCTAACATCCCAGACAATTATCAAACTATGCCGTCATGGAGTCCAGAAGATTTTGGGCCATAAGCCATTCCTCGTTCAGCCGATTGGCCACCGAGGACTGAACCCGTTCTGTGGAGCTGGAAAACCGTTTCTTTCTAAGAGCATAAACCTCGTCCATAAGTTTTTCGGGAAGGCTTGCCAGATCGACATTTTCCAGATCAAGATTTTCCCAGGCACGGGTAAAAATATCCCCGGCCCCTGTTGCTCCATGCTGGACTGCCGTGGAAAAAAGTACCTCTTGCAGAGCCGGAGAAAAAACCTTCTCGCCCAGACCGGTAGCTTGAAGAATGTGCTTTAAGGCAGGCTGATAATGCGTTTTCCTGACGAAACGATGCTGAAGTTGGGCAAACAGGTCAGGTTCTTCCGCAGCAATGGCCCGCCATACCGAAGGCATCTTTCCCTGAGTGCTTCCGGTATCTGCCGGGCCGGCCTTTTCCAGACGTTTCGCCCAGACCGGGATTTCCTGCCGCAAAAACTCTATGAACTCATTCATCGTTCCTTGCCGAGAAGAAATCTGATAGGTTCCATAGGATGTGCCGCCATGCCGATCATAACCAATGGCATCACACGCCCCGCCAGACTCAAAATGGCGGGAAAGTTTACCCGCCGGGCCTGTTTCCGAAGAAATCCCTGCCAGAGCATCAGAGGTTTCTTCTTTCTTTCCCCGGGTTGCAACAGGGCCATTTTCTGCCTCAATCTCTTCACCCAGCCTGTTCACCTCTGTCTGGCCGGGCGGGAGAGATGGAGCAAGCAGGGCAGGATACAGGCCGCTTCCACCCTGCAACCCCGAAAGAAGCTGGCCCAGCACAGCCTGGCCGGACACACCCAGGGCAGAGCCTCCCTGGCCGGAAAGTTTGGACAAGGTGGTTAAAACATCGGCATTAAGGGCAAGGGACATATCACCGCCCTGGTTCTTTTCCCCGAAACCGTTTTCTCCAGAACCGTTCTCAAAAAGGACATTGGCCATCTCCAGATCCATACGGGTTTTCATGGCCTCAAAGCGTTGTTCAAAGGAAACGTCCTTATGACCTTTCTCCTGACGGGTTCCCGACACCTGGGGAACAACCTTATAACGATTCGGATTAACTGGAAAAAATTGTGGATAGCTCATATTTTTAACCTGCTTAAAGGATGATTTATGACCTTTAAGCAAAAATCGATCCACAAAAAAAGGCAGGACAATCATGAAAGGTCTTCTTCCCCAAAAAACCATAAAAAAAGGCGGGATACTTCCCGCCTTTTTTGTTCCAAAACCCTGCAAGATATGGATCAGGAATTCTGCAAATCATGAATCAGGGTGTTCAGGCTCTGAGCCAGTTCAGCCAGTTCGGTAACAGCCCTGGCGCTTTGTTCCATAGCCTCGGCAGTTTCCGTGGACACCTTATTGATTTCATCCACAGCACGGTTGATTTCCTCGGACGTAGCTGATTGTTCTTCACTTGCCGTTGCAATGGAGCGGACCTGATCGCTGGCCCTGTCAACAAGACCAACGATTTCAGCCAATGCCTTGCCAGACTGTCCGGCAAGCTCGGTGGCCTCTTCTACCGAGGTAACCGCCTTATCCATATCAGCAGCCGCGCCACGTGTCCCCTGCTGGATACTGCTAATGGCACTGCCGACTTCCTGGGTTGCTCCCATGGTTTTTTCTGCCAGCTTGCGGACTTCATCAGCCACAACGGCAAACCCCCTGCCAGCATCCCCGGCCCGAGCCGCTTCAATAGCCGCATTCAGGGCCAACAAATTGGTCTGATCAGCAATATCGGAAATGACATTCATCACATTTCCAATATCTTCAGCCTGTTTCCCCAGCGCCTCCATAGTCCGTTTGAGAATTTGGGCCTGTTCCTGCACCTCGGTAATGGCCTTGACGACGCTTTCAACAATCTTCCGTCCTTCCTGGGCATTGGTCTTGGCCATGTTTGACCCTTCAGCCGCACCCGAAGCATTCTTCGCCACCTCAAGAACTGTGGCGTTCATTTCTTCCATGGAGGTAGCTGTTTCCTGCACCCGCTCGCGCTGAACGCCTGCCCCCCGGCTGGCCTGTTCAATCTGTGTAGAAAGCTCTTCCGAGGCACCAGCCATCTGGTCAGCCACAGCAAAGGCTTCTTCTGCCGTGGCTGCGATCTTCTTGTTCTGCTCTTCAATCTGACGCTGCTGGTTTTTAATTTCCGTTAAGTCTGCAAACATGCCGAAACCAGCAAGCAGATTGCCGTCCAGGTCATAAATGGGAGATGCATCTGCCAAAATATCAACTTCTGTCCCCTGCTGTGTTGGCAGCTTTCCTTCAAGAGCCACAATAGCTTTCCTTTCCTTCACGGCCTTGTTGGTGATGCTCAGTCTTGTGCTATCATTGTAAACATACTCTCCGAGGGCTTGTCCAACAGCATCCTGTGGTGTTCCCGTATGTCCCAAAAGAGTTACAAATCTTTCATTAACAGTGATAATCTTATCCTCTTCATCCGCCACCACATAGGGCAGGGCAATAGCCCGAAGGATGCCTTCAGAAAACCCGATCTTGTTTTTCATTTCCATCACCATGGATTGAATATTTTCCGCCAGATCAACCATCTCATATTGGAATCTGCCCTCGAGCACGGCCTTATAATCGCCCTCTGTAACCCTGGAAACAAAGGCTATGATGCGAGAAAGCGGGTCAAAAATAAGCTGACGTGAAAAAAGGGAAAGAGCAAGGATAATTGCCACGATAACCAGCAGCCCGACCCCAACAAGAATATTTCGCTGAAAGTTGGCTCCAGCAGCCAGCTCTGCATGATTGGCGTTCATCCCTACAATCCAGTGGGTAGAGGGAACCTCCCTGAAAAGAAGAAATTTATGCACCCCATTAAAGGTATAATCCAGGCAACCGTTCTTGTGCCGCAAGGCATAGCTGACAAAATCAAAACCTGACATATCCTTTAAAATCTTTGTCTTGTCTGGGTGAGCCAGAATCCTGCCCTTATCGTCCAGGACAAAGGCATACCCATGTTTGCCGAAATGAAGGGACAACACATACCGATCAAACAGGACATCAAAATTCGGAAGAAGGGCAACCCCGCCAATCACCTGCCCGGAAACATCCTTAACAGCGGCACCGAAACTGCCAAGGAGTTTGTTGAGTTTTTTGGATTTAAGCAGATACGGGGAAACAAAAATATCTTTTCCGTCAATAATTCCGGCACTATATTTACGATCCCCACTATGTTTTTTGGTCAATACATCCCCATTGACATTGGTTCCGGTAACGATCTCTCCCTGCATGTCAAAAAGCAGAGCCACGGCAATTTTTCCCTTGGAAAAGTTAACGGCATCGGACAAAATTTTTCTGGCATCTTCCTTATTTCCTCCCTGAAGGGCTATTACCATTTCTTTTTGAGCAGCCAGTGTCTGAGTCTCAAGCAAGCTGTCTTCAAAAAAATCTGTACAAATTTTAACAATGGAACCCGCCATCTCTTTCATGGAACTTTCCTGAAGTTCCACAACCATATTTCGAGAGGAATTCGTAACATAAACAACAAGTCCAGCAATAGCTACAAAAACAATAAGAGAAATAACACCAATCATAATCGTATTGATACTTTTTTTGAACATCATAGCAGAATCCTTATTGCATACCAGATTACATAATGTTAAAAAAATTGTATATTTACTAAAAAAATATGGGATTCGTTAAAAAATCATGCAAAAAAATATACTTATACGAACTGATTATATACTTCAATATTGATACATAATATGCCAATATTTTGATAGCGCCCCCCAAATACCTGAGACAAAAAAATGCCCCATAAGTTCTTATGGCGGCATGTTTGTATGAGGTCTTGAGCTAGCAAAAATTTTTATTCTTTTCAGCATTCTATGGCTCTCTCGCTTAATGACGTCATAATATATCCAGAAATAAGGTTTATGCACAAAACCATACGATTTTTTCTGCATAAAATATTAGCCTATCCCTAATTCTCTTCATTATGTCAAGAACCAGAAGCGTGTTACGTTTTTTTATTTGTTCAAATATTTTATTGTGGTATTTTTTTGGAAAAATGATCTCCCCAAACATAATATCCAGCAACAATGTATTCCTACTCCTTGTTTTCTTCCTCTACAGGGAGATTTCTGCACTATCCAGACCCTCTTCTCCGGCTGTCATGCGTATAACTTCCTGAACCGAAGTAACCCCGTTTTTGAGTTTGAACAATGCGCTGTGCCGAAGAGTCATCATCCCCTGCCCAAAGGCCACTTTCCTTATTTCCAACGCACTTCTTCCCTCAAGAACCAATGCCTGTACTTCCGGTGTCATCTCAAGCACCTCATATATCCCGCACCGCCCCATATAGCCTGAATCATTGCATTGGGAGCAGCCCACAGGCTCATAGATGCTCATCTCCTCCATGTCCCTGGCCGTCATGCCCAGCCGGGCAAGCATCTCTCTGTCCGGCTTTATCTGCCTGCGGCAATGGGGACAAAGCCTGCGCACAAGCCGCTGGGCCACAATGGCACTAACGGACGAAGCTACAAGAAATTCCTCCACGCCCATATTGAGCAAACGGATCAAGGCTCCTGGCGCATCGTTGGTGTGCAGCGTAGAAAGAACAAGATGGCCCGTAAGAGCTGCCTTCACCGCAATTTCTGCTGTTTCCAGATCGCGGATTTCACCCACAAGAAGAATATCAGGATCCTGTCGTAAAAAGGAGCGAAGGGCTGCGGCAAAGGTCAGTCCAATGCCTTCGTTCACCTGCACCTGATTGATACCGGGAAGACTGAATTCCACGGGATCTTCTGCCGTGGAAATATTCACCCCCTCCTGATTGAGTTCTGAAATGACCGAATAAAGCGTGGTGGTCTTGCCCGAACCCGTGGGGCCGGTAGCAAGAATCATCCCGTGGGGTTTGTGAACTAAGCGTTGCAAAGCGGCAAGGGAAGCATCTTCAAATCCCAGGCGGGACAGATCCACACAAAGGGATGAACTATCCAGAAGCCGCATGACCACTTTCTCACCAAACAGGGTGGGCAGGATGGAAATTCTGAACTCCACTTCCTTTCCGCTGGGCGTTCTGACCTTGAGACGTCCGTCCTGAGGCAGGCGACGTTCCGCAATATTAAGGCGGGCCATGATCTTGAGCCGTGAAATAATGGCGTTTTTAAGACGAACAGGCGGGCGCATGGTCTCACGGAGAATCCCGTCCATACGCAAACGGACACGGAACTGCTTTTCATAAGACTCAATGTGAATATCCGAGGCCTGCTTCCTGATGGCGTCCATGATGATAAGATTGACCATCCGTACCACAGGTGCCTGTGTGGCCGCCTCAAGAGATGAGGTTTCGTCATGGTACTGAAATGCCCCTGCATCACCTTCCATGTCATCATCGTCCATACCGGGCAGAGCATCTTCAAGGCGGCCAAAATCAGCAGCATGGTCTCCAGTCTGCCCAAGACACCCTGCAATGGAGGACGGAGAGGCCACATGCACAATGGGTTCAAGTCCGGTCATAAACCGTATATCGTCCACGGCAAGAATATCATTAGGTTCGGAAATAGCCAGGAACAGGTTCTGGCCTTGTACATAAAAAGGAAGTGCGCTGTATTTTTCAAGCAGATCTCTTGAAACAACATCCAAAACAGCTTGGGGGATACACATGTTAGAAGGATCCACCGCAGGAATCCCCATGGTAGAAGATAAAAACTCTACATATTGAGAATCATCTATAACACCGCTTTCATAGGCAGCGTGCAAAAAATCCATACGATGCTTTGCCCGAAATGCCTCAATAGAAGTAATTTGCTCAGAATTTAACCCTGCCCACTGGATAAACGTCTGAGTCATATGTGATACCATACTATTATACCCTGCCATACAAATGGCAAAAAGAGAGCAAAAATTTTTCCAGGCTTTTCCGTGTATCCCAAAGGGATGACCTAAAGGCCTTTCCGTGGGAGATGCCTTGAAAGCCTTTCCGCTGGCCTCATTACAAATTAAGGTGTAGATTATTGCTCATCTAATCCCCCAGCAAACGACCAAGTCTTCGGACAATCTCCACATCAGCAGGTAAAAAGGACTTGTTTCTGGCTTCATGGGAAGAAAGCCACATCAGCTTTTGTCCTTCACAAGGCCGTGGTGTTCCCTCAAAGGCAGTGATGATAAAAAAATAAAGCCAGATATGCAGCCGGCCCGGGGATGATGACTCCCTGCAGGAAGAAGGTGTGGAGGAACAGGAGACTGTATCCCCAAAGGACGACCTGTCCGCACAAACCGTGCGTACTTCCTGCCACAATCTGAAGCGGGAAGGCACAACGTCCAGCTCTTCGGCCAGCTCACGCACAAGAGCCTGCTCAAGGGTTTCCCCCTGCTCCACCTTGCCGCCGGGAAATTCCCACATACCGCCAAAGCGCGTATGTGCAGGCCGTCTGGATGCCAAAAAACGGCCATCCTGAACAAGAATTCCTGCAACAACAGGCATATAACTCATGCTGCACCTTGATCCGCGTACTGGACTTCAATGTCCTGCATTTCCTTTTCCAGATATGCCAACTCGCTCATCAAACGGTCTCCTTCGTCCCGCACCAGGGCAAATTCCTTATTAAGCGTCTGCACCTTGTGGCCGTCAACATAAATGGCTGGATCGGCCAGGATAATTTCCAGACGCTCCTGCTCCTCAATATTGGTTTCCAGCTCCTTTTCAAGACGAGCGTAGTTCTTTTTCAAGGGTTTGAGCAGGGCATACATCTCATTGCGCCGTTCTGCCGCCAGACGCTTGAGGCGTTTTTGTTCCTTGCGGTTGATTTTGGCAATGTCCTGCCCCGGATTTTTGACTGGCAGGGCAGTCTCTTCATGCAGGCAACGCTCATATTCCCTGAAACCACCCTGATGGACAACAAGCCTGCCCTCCTTAAGTTCCCAGACTTCCTGAGCCACCTTTTCCAGAAGATACCTGTCATGGGCCACAAACAAAATAGTTCCGGGAAATTCCATAAGCGCCTTGACCAGTGCTTCCCTGCTTTCCAGATCCAGATGGTTGGTGGGTTCGTCCAGAACAAAAAAATTGGCTTTGCTCAGAAAAAGAGATGCCAGAACCAGACGATTCTTCTCTCCGCCAGAAAGATCCCGAACCAGAGTTTCCCAAAAACTTTCCCCAAGCAAAAATCGGCCCAGAACGGCTTTCAGTTCTTCATCCGTTGTGGTGGCATCGGCCAGACGCCGGATTTCGGTAAGCACCGTGTTTTCGGTGCAAAGCATATCGGCCTGGTGCTGACTGAAATACCCCACCTTGATGAGATTACCCAGCACAATACATCCCTTGGCCGCATCCAGGGGTTTGGCTGCCTTTTTTTCGAGGGAGCCTGTAATGAGCTTGATAAGGGTTGACTTGCCCTGCCCGTTGGGGCCAGCCAGGGCGATTTTCTGCCCTTTGTAAAGATGAAAGGTAATTCCCCGTAACACCGGAGTATGGCCGGGATAGGCAAACTCAAGGTCGGTAACGCTTACTACGGTCTTGTTGCCCCGCGCAGGTGCGGGCCAGGTAAAATGAAGGGTTTTGCCCTCCAGTGAATCGGGCCGCATAGCAGCGAGTTCTTTTTTCAGCCGATCCACCTGCTTGAGTCGGCTTTGGGCCTGTACCGCCTTGGTGGCCTTATACCTGAACCGTGCAATAAACGCCTCTTTTTTGGCTATTTCCGCTTCCAGGACATCGGCCTTGTGCCTGGCCATTTGCAGATATTCCTGATGCCAGACCAGAAAATCCGTCAGATTGCCCGGCCGGAGAACAGGTTTTCCTCCGCCCAGAAAAAGCACTCTGCTGGCGATACGATCCAGAAACACCCGATCATGGGCCACAAATACCAGCACGCCTTCATACTGGAGCAAATAGTCTTCAAGCCATGTAACGGCTTCCAGATCCAGATGATTGGTGGGTTCGTCCAGAAGCAGAATATCCGCTCCTGCCAGAAGGACTCTGGCCAGCTTGGCACGTTCCCGCCATCCGCCGCTGAGATGTTCCAGAGGCCTGGCAAATTGTTCGCTGTCAAACCCCAAACCCTGCAAAATGGTCTGGGCCTTGTGCTCGGGATTATAGCCGCATACGGCTTCCAGTTCATGCTGGCGTACACCAAGGCGTTGCAACGCTGCCTCGTCACGGGCCTCGACAGCTTCGTGCCACTCTTCCCAAAACTCTCCCCAGGACGGAAGCACATCCAGCACAAACCGCTCAAGAGACATGGCAAGTTCATGAGGTGTCAATTCCTGGGCCACATAACCCAAACGTGCGCCAGATGGCATAACGACACGGCCGGAATCAGGAGACACCTCCCCGGCCAGAATCTTTATAAGGGTTGATTTGCCGCAGCCATTGGCACCCACCAGAGCCAGACGATCTCCTGCCCGGACTTCCAGATGAAGCTGGTCAAACAAATCCGTGCCAGAATACGCCTTGGAGATGGATTCAATAATGATTCGAAGCATGATGAACAAAAAGGAAGAGATAAAGGGTGAATGCACAATCAGATGCCATTGTTTCAACTACCTGAAAAAGACCATGCCAGAACAAGAGCGTCTTCCCCGGCATCTTCCCCGACAGGCGGATAATATCCCTTGCGTTCTCCAACAACCGTAAACCCGTTTTTTGAATACAAATGTTGTGCTACACTGTTGGAACGACGAACTTCAAGGACAATGCGCTGAATGCCCCGCATCCGGGAAAAATGCAGCAATTCCGCAAGGAGAACCTGTCCCAGCCCTTGTCGGCGTTGATTCTTTCCCACAGCAAGATTGACTATTTCAATGTCATCGACCAAAATAAAAAATGTCAGATACGCAAGGAGTTTTCCCTCTTCAAGGATTCCCCATGCATAAAAATGCTTCCGGCCCAGACAGCGTTCAAACTCCTGTGCGCTCCAGGGGCTGGCAAAACATTCCTTTTCCAGCTTCACTAACTGTGGGATATGAATACGGGTCAATGTTTGGGGATGGCGGCCCATACAATGAGTCTCCTTCCGGTAATCATGCCGCATGGTTCTCCTCGCCGGGGCAACCGGGCCAGCCGTTCCTGTTCACCCGCAACTCCCATAATCAACACAGCTAATGTTCATCCCGTCAGCATCTTCACAAAACCCGCCCGCACCTCCACAGGAATCACCTGTCGTTGAAATCGTGGATTCCTGCAACAGATCGTTAGGAGCCCTACCCCTTGACGAAGCCCGGCGGCAAAAACTCTTCTGCCGAATGATTCTTGTCCTGCTGTATAATCAGCAGGGGAAACTGTCTCTGGTAAAATTTCCTGAACGGAAAGATGGCGGAGCATTGGCTCCCTATCGGTGGGATATAGGTCTTGTAACCTATGGTCGTCCCGGAGAAAGTACAAAGGATGGAGCCTTGCGAAGCATGAGGGACAACCTTGGCAGGAAGTCAGGGCGGCTGACATTTATAAGGACATGGCTCACTGCATGGGATGAGGAACAGGTCTTTGTCAGCCTTTACAAACTGCATACCCAGGGCAACAGCCTGCACTCCCTGCACACAAAAAACAGTATTCTCGCCGTGGATCAGGAAGAACTTTCAGGACTTGCCACGCATTGCCCAGAACTGCTTACCAGCCGGGTTCTCTCCTTCTACAGACAGGAACAACTCTTTGCGGTTCTGTAGGCCGCACAGTCTGTAAACAGATTTCCCTAGTTGACATATACCATGCCAAATGTCCGTTCATCGACCATGGCGATTCCTGTGCCACGGCATACGGTGGTCAAGGGTTCTTCATCAACAATGACACGAATATTTGTTTCTTTGGCAATGAGCTGATCCAGCCCGCGAAGCAGCGCACCACCACCGGCCAGCAACAGACCATTGGTAGCAATATCGGCTACAAGCTCTGGCGGCGTCTTTTCAAGAGCCCGTTTCACCGCCTGAAGGATAGCCCCCACAGGTTCCCTGATGGCCTCGCGGATATGTTCATCTGTAAGAACAATGGCCTTGGGCGTGCCGTCCATGATGTCCTTTCCAGAAACCCGAAATTGCAGGGATTCCTTCAGGGGAAAGGCTGAGCCAAGATTGATCTTCACGGCCTCGGCCATATTCTCACCAATGAGCAGGTGATATTCGTCCTGAAGATACCGCTGCACTGCCTCGTTCATTTCATCGCCGGCAATACGCACTGATTCGGAATAAGCTACCGCAGAAAGGGAAATAACAGCTACCTCTGTTGTGCCGCCGCCAATATCCACCACCATATTGCCCAGGGGTTCTTCAATGGGCAGACCTGCACCAATGGCCGCTGCCATAGGTTCTTCAACCAGTTTGACATCCCTGGCTCCGGCCTGTTGGGCCGATTCAATAACCGCACGTTTTTCCACCTGGGTGATGCCCGTAGGCACACAGATAACCATCCTTGGCTTGACCAGATTCAGACCAGAGATGACCTTTTGTACAAAATAGGAAATCATGGAGCGGGTAACTTCAAAATCTGCAATAACCCCGTCCTTGAGAGGCCGAACCGCACGAATCTTGTCGGGAGTACGCCCCAGATAATCCTTGGCTTCCTTGCCCACGGCAAGAACGGCATCGGATCTGCTGTCCAGAGCCACCACCGAAGGTTCGTTTAAAACAATCCCGTTTTTGGGGGTGTACATAAGGGTATTGGCAGTACCCAAATCCATTGCCAGACTCTTTCCCATAAATCCGAAAAAACGGCTCAAAAACATTGGTTCAGCTCGCTTGGTTGCAGGATGATTTTCAGCAGACTCCACGCATACCATTGAAGGCATGGTTCCACCAAAACACAAGACCGCCCACCGCAGGAATATCTACAGGAGAGCCAGCCTTCTTGCTAGGCATCAGCTATCTTTATCTTCTGAAGTTGATTTTTAAAATAAAGATTTTCCAAAAACAAGGCCAAATAATCCGCAATGGTTACGGCAAAACGTTTAAGGGTAGTATCAATACTTCTGGCCTGCTCGTCCGCCATCACAAGAACCCCTCTGGTTCTCTTGTGAACCACCAGAGGAAGACAAATGACAGATTTCATCTGTGGGCCCAGATCCTTGCCAAACAGGGAGACGCCATCGGAAGAACTACCGGCATCTTCCGTGAACAACGCCTGTTGATTCTTGAACGTCCAGCCTACCACACCACTGCCAATTTTAAATTTATCCTTTATGCATGAGGCATCCACAAAGCCTTTTTCGTTCCACCCTTCCAGAAGATAGCCCTTGCCCCATTCGTCCCGCACCGCAAGAAAACAGTAAGGGAAGGCTGAACTCTGAGCCAAAAGCACCAAAAAATGTTTTAAAAAGGACGACCAGCGTGGAAACTTCTCCCGTAATTCAGGAAGAATCTGAAGATATTTGAACAGGCAGGACTCTTGTTCCGAATACTCTGTATCGCTTTTATTGCCGCTTATCATGGACACAAGGCTTGCAAACTGTCCCAGAATTTTTTGATCTTTTTCTCCAAAGGAATGTGTGGTTTTGCTGTCCACACATAGCGCACCGCCAAGATGCGGGACAGGGCAGCCCATAAAGGCCTTGATCCGCTGCTCCTCACCATGTTCGTAATAGCCGAGAAAACTTTTGGTCTGGTCAAAACGACGTACCAGCAAAGGCTTTCTGTCACGGATGATCCATCCCACCAGCCCTTGCCCCGGGGTAATCTTCGCATCAGAGGCAATAGTATCCCCCAGGCTGAAACTTGCTGTGAGCGCAAAATGCTCACCCCTGGGCAGGAAGATGGCTACAGAATAGGCATTAAAAATATTGCCTATAATCTGGGTGAGAGTTTCAAGACTTGCGTCATGATTCATTATCCTGGCCCCGAAAACTGGTGAATCAGAAGAGGAATAAGAGAAGGAAGAAGCCTGCCCCGGGCCGGCAATACCCGCAGGCACACATGCGGCGTAAGGGAGAACAGCCAGACAAACAAAAGACCTCAAGACCTGCCTGCCCAAAGAAGCAACGAATAGAGAATTTTTTACGAAGGTGTCAATTTTATTTTACTGTTGAAAGCTCTTGCCGTTACTGCTATATATCTTTTTTTACATGGAGAAGGCTCTATGTCAGGCAACCCCCAAAACCTCTGGAAATCATTCTTCACCAAGGTTGATCCTGCCGTGGACACGGATGGAACCAACCGTCCTGATTCCCTCCAGAGTTTGAAAACCTTTCTTGATCTGGAACAGACAAAACATTGTCTGCTCCGGCCCTTTTTTTCGTGCCAGAAGTACCCCCTTGTGGAACCCAGGGAGCTTTTACCCTCCTTTGAATCCGATCTGTACGAATATCCTGACCTGCCGGGATTTTCCCTGGTTGCCTTTGACCGGCAGCTTTCCTGGTTTAACGAAATCTTTCAATTTGATCTTCTTCATTCTCCCGAAGATTCTGCAGAATATGTCAGGGGAGAAACCTGCCCGCTGGAATTATCCATCCGCTCAAGGAATGTCCAAATTTTTCTGGACCGCCTTCCCAAACGTTTTCACGAAAACTTTAAAAAATGCACCGCCCGCAAGGATCTCACCAGTCTTGAACATTATGGCAAACTCCTTCCCTTTCTTCTCAAAATGGACAGAGCCCATGTTATAGCTCTGGATGCGGAATATAACTATTACCTTTCAGGCATTTATGCCTCCTTTCCTTCGGACATTGACGCAGAACTCAAACGCTTTGGCCTTCGCATTGGCAAATTTGCCCCGGACAACAACGAAAAATACGAACGCAACCGCGATTTTGTCTATCAATTCCTTATGGAGCTCTATGGCTTCCCTGTAGTCTCGGAACGAAGAACTTCCGCAGCCATTTTTGCCCGTCGTCTTTTCAAGGCAGGTGAACATTTTCTCGTCCGGGTTCTTGGACAGTCAGACCGAACCATCACCTCCTTTTATCCCCACCCTGAAAACAAGGGATACCCCCGTGTAGAAAAAATCGCCCTTGTGGATGTTTCCACGCAACGCAAGGATGTCATAGAATTTCTTCGGGATCACGGCTACCTTATCCACCCCCGAAAAAATGCCGTCATCCTGCGCGTTACCTATGTCCAGCATAAATATGGGCGAAATAATGTTCAGCAGGACAGGGCCTTGTCTGTTCTCAAGCAGGAAATTATCCACCCGCAAACAGGCGGGTGTTGTACATCACACAATATTGTCAAGGATTCCTACTCCATGACGTTGCAGTTAAACGATATTGTGCGTGGAGAATTTAAGGGCAAGATCAAATATAAACGATATGATCTTGTGGAGAATACCGATTCACATGAAGACCGCCTCAAATTCCTGCATGCCTGGCTTGGCAAACACCAAAGACGCATCATTGGATATTCTGACGAATTTTATGCCAATGTCAGCAAGGTGCTTGATCATTACCTTACAGGCCCGGAAAGCCAGGAAACATTTACAGACCTTCGGGAATTATATCAGGAAGTACGCTCCACATACAGTTATATCCAGCAGGCACGAAAAATTCAGGTTCTTGAAAATCTTCATAACAGGAACCTTCAAAATACCAAAATTTCCTGCAAGGAAATGCTGCAAGGAATGATAGACACATTGGCGATACTCAAGTTTGAAATCGTTCAATATTTTGACCCTCTTGTGGTCAAGGCCATTGCCATAGGAGAGACAACCATAAACGACCGCTATCTCATCAGAAACTATATCAATCCCAAAGAGGATGAACTTACTCCCTATGGTCTGCATGTCCGCAAACTCTACGGACGCCTTGTGTTACAGATCGACGAGATCAAGGCTATTCGCAAGACCCGAAAGGAGATAGAGGCAACCTAGGAGAACACCCATGCCCACCAGAACATCACAAGAGCTTCTTACAACCCCGCTTAGCACATGGCATAAACAATATAAGGCCAAACTGGTTCCCTTTGCCGGTTGGGAAATGCCCGTGCAATACACAGGTATTTTGAACGAACATAAACACACCCGCTCCAGGGCGTCCCTGTTTGACATCTGCCACATGGGCGAATTGTTCATCACTGGCCCCCAGGCAGAAACATTCCTTGGCGGACTTGTTACCCATAACCTGCCAGCCCTTGTTCCCGGCCAATGCGGATACGGGTTTATCCTTAATCAGGAAGGCGGGGTTCTTGATGATCTTCTCATCTACCGCCTGGAAAAAGATGCCTTTATGCTGGTGGTCAACGGCGCATGTATCGACAAGGATGTTCAATGGCTTGATTCGTATCTCCCCGGGACAGGAGTTACTCTTAAAGACCGTTCCCATACCACAGGCAAAATTGATTTGCAGGGGCCCCTTTCCCGGGATGTGCTTGCGTCCGTCATTCCCGGCGCATGGAACGAACTTGGATATTTCCGCTTCACCCGTGTCGTGCTGGATGAAATTCCCCTCCTTGTAAGCCGCACAGGATATACCGGGGAACTGGGCTACGAATTATACATGGATGCGGATGCAGCCTCTGGCGTCTGGGAGCGTTTTCTGAAACATCCTGATGTCGAACCTGCCGGCCTTGGGGCCAGAGATACCCTGAGGCTCGAAATGGGGCTTCCCCTGTACGGACAGGATCTTGACGCCCACCATACCCCTGTTGAAGCAGGATGCGGTTTTTTTCTCAAGTCCCATACCGACTATATAGGCAAAAAGCACCAGGACAGGGTCAAGGAACGGCTCACTCCCCTGATTATCCCCGGCCGCCGGGCGGCCCGCCATAATGACGAGGTGTTTCTTCCCGACGGAACGTTGGCTGGAAGAATTACCAGCGGCTCCTTTGCCCCATCTCTGGGAACAAGTATCGCACTGGCCTACATCAACGCCCGGTATGCAGACGCCGAACATTTTGAAATCAGGGGCAGGGCCGTCCTCAAGGCAGAAAAGACGACCACGCCCTTTTATACCAAGGGAACCGCGCGGATAAAACTGTAACGAGTTCTCCTCATGGCCCGATCTCACCGTTTTTTTCTTCCTGCCACAAAGTGGCAAAAGCCCTTTGCCCTTGAAGGCAGCGAAGCCCATCACATGGCAACGGTTCTCAGACTCCAGCAGGGAGAAGAGATTACCCTCCTTGACGGCAAAGGCCGGGAAGGCGTTTTCCGTATTGTTTCCCTGAGCAAAAAAAAAGCTCTCCTTGAGCAGGAAAGCATTGTTGAACATCCTCGGCCAGAGTGCCGGGTATGGATCGCTCCAGGCTGGAACCGGGCAACAAGACGGGGATGGTTTCTGGAAAAAGCTGTTGAACTGGGAGCCTTTGGCATCATATTCTGGCAATCAAGATTTTCCCAGGGAAAAACACCAGAGCAGCCCAAAACATCCTGGGTCAATCAATGTATCTCGGCTACGAAACAATGCGCCAACCCCTGGCTGCCGGAGCTTTCCACCTGTCCGCAGGGCATTAACCAGCTTCTTGAATCCACCCACGATTTTACACAGCGGATCTTTCTCTGGGAAGATGCCCATTGCCCGGCTATCCTTGCCCCTTCCGACATGACGCACCAGGGAGACATTCTTCTTGTTCTCGGCCCTGAAGGGGGATTCTCCAGCCAGGAGATAGCCGCTTTGCACCATGTTCATTGTACCCCCCGTTCTCTGGGAACACGCATCCTGCGCTGGGAAACAGCCGCATTGCTCTCTCTGGGCATACATTTTTGGGAACAGCAACGCACCCAAACAACGCTTCCATAAACCATATCAACAAACAGGGGTTACAATGTATTGCAGGGAATGTGATTTCCACTCCTTTGATTATCTGAACACATGCCCTCAATGCGGCAAGAGCTGGGAAGCCGCTCGCAAAACACTTGGCATGGAAGGGATGGAACAACCCAGAGGAAACTGGTTTGCAGAAATCTGCCCGGAAGAGGGGAATTCACCGCAGCCTGCACCCTCTGCTCGTCTTGTGGACAGGGGCAGCCATGTGCTTATGGTAGAAATCAAGGAGTCCAGGCAGCCGGCAGAGGAAGGGCAGTCTGTTAGAATAGAGCCAGGGGAACAGGAAGAGCCTTAACCCCCTCCTATTCTGCAAAAAATTCCTGTTTTTGCTTGGCTCCCACCTCTTCAAGACGGTTCAAGGTCTTTTCAAGACAGGAAAAAACATTATCCCGAATGTCCCCGGCAACCACCAGGAGCATGACCTCATCGCCAATTCCAAGGGTTTTCCCGGCATTAAAGGCCAGCTTGATGTCCACAATGCCCGGCATGGCAAGCCCTTCTTCCACAACCTGTCTGCATTTGGCGTCATCCACATCTACGCGAAAGCCTGTAACCTCACGTCCGTTTCTGGAAAGCAGCCGAACATATCCTGAGTGGGACAAGACCATTCCTACATCTTCAAAACGCGGGTGCTGCCTGATTTCTTCTATCAAGGTTGCCAGTTCCATTCCTCATTCCTCCTTATTCTCTGCTTATCGTGGCAAATAGTTGCCCACTCCCTGCACACAGGCCATATCTTGCGCCCAACAGCCTGTATCCGTGTCAGCCCGAACATCCCTTGACACCATACCTGAAATGCCCGTCTTACAGCTTATTCGTTTTGTACTATCTTATTCCGTCCTGTCTCTTTTGCCGTATAGAGAAGTTTATCTGTGGCATAAAATAAGGCATCAACGTTCTCTATTTCTGTTGCCTTCTTACATGTCAACCCAATAGAAATAGTAACATTATCTATTATTTTATCATGTTTATCCCTTATTTCCATACACTCTATTTCTTTTTTTATTTTTTTCATAAAGTAAAAAGCTCTTTTTTCATCCTCTGCATTAAAAATAATACAAAATTCCTCACCTCCTATACGAAAACAATAGTCATCTGCTCTTTTCATATAACTCATAAAAACATTTGCCACTTTCTTGAGGACGTCATCTCCCACCTGATGACCGTAATCATCATTATACCTTTTGAAAAAATCAATATCTATCAATGCAAAACATATGAGGCTATTGTTTCTTTTGGAACGATTTATAAGCTGCGGGACAATTTTTTCAAAAAAACGTCTGTCAAAAAGACCTGTCAACGAATCGGTAATGGAAATAGCTTCCAACCTTTTTTTATCCTTAAATTCCCGGACAGAAGAGTAAAAATACCCCGCAAGTATCGAAAGTGCGGCTTCAAAATATTCAAGCTGCAAATCAGTAAATGGTTCACAAGAAGCCACTTCAACAACTCCTACAAGGCTATCCTTAAAAATAAGCGGAGAAGTATAGGTATTAAATGATGTATATTCGTTTGTTGCCGTGCTGATTTTCAGGGAATCAGCAACATTTGTAAGCAGGATAGGTTTTTTTTCGGAAGCAACCTGGCCGACAATACCTTCTCCCAAATGGATGGTATTCATCCGTTTATTGCTTTGTATATACGCATATGAAGCTTCAAAATTAAGTACTTTTTCTTCTACATCATAAAGATAAATCGCTCCTGTTCCTGCTTTAATATAACGAGATAATTTATTGATTGCTATTTGAACCTGATCTGAAAGCATTTCTTGCTCTAAAACTTCTTTATTAAGTTTTTCAACTCCATCTCTAACCCAATTTTGATTTTTATTTTTTGTATCATAATCAGAGAGTCCAGAAATCATTGTGTTGACATTATTTTTTAGATCAAAAAATTCCCCCTTAACGTCACATTGGCGATATTTCTCACCTGTTTTGTTAAGGAATCAGCCATCTCGTTAACATTATTGGTCAAATCAAGCCAGGTTCCAGAAACACCTTCAACCTGAGCCTGACCACCAAGCACACCATCCGTCCCAACTTCCCGGGCAACACGTGTAACTTCGGAAGCGAATTGCGCCAATTGATCAACCATTACGTTGACGGTTCGTTTCAGATCAAGAATTTCTCCTCTGGCATCCACAGTGATTTTTTGTGATAAATCACCCTGGGCAACAGCTTTGGTTACATTGGCGATATTTCTCACCTGCTTTGTCAAGGAATCAGCCATCTCATTAACGCTGTTGGTTAGATCAAGCCAGGTTCCAGAAACACCTTCAACCTGAGCCTG
>PDWI01002518.1_pt1 | contig 27326 bp, 19 predicted proteins | sample 1430891 | NCBI WGS metagenome assembly PDWI01 (sample SAMN01162508, study PRJNA174530) | Oral metagenome, whole genome shotgun sequencing project. | biome: Marine environment; feature: Marine mammal; material: Swab sample of the gingival sulcus; isolation source: swab sample of gingival sulcus... | reverse complement strand
AGAATATACAAAAGCCCTCTTCCAAGATAAATTCTGCAAAACATTTCTCCACGAATTATTACGAAACTGTATAGTAATAGTATAACATAAAACCAATAGTGCTAACCATACAAAAGCAGTCATTACATAGGTGGCTAAGTCAAAAGAAATATTGACAATATTTGGAAAATAATACATTAGCCGTATTCTATGTATAAAGAATCCTATAACACTAAGCAACAATAAACCTATCACAACAACAGATAGCTTATTCTTCTCTTCCAATAATGAGTTTACAACTTTCATTTTATATATTTTTATTTATGATAAAACCATCACCCACAAAATCATACTCTAACTTTTTAAGTGTTTTAAATTGTTTGTTAATAATCACATAGGTGCTATCTTTCAAACGAGCAATTGCTCGTCTTTTAACAAAAGGACTTACATCCATAAACGCATCTCGGCAAACATCCTTTTTACGAGTTAAAGGATTATGTTCTTCCACACTTTTCTCGTTATATGCTACAATAGTATTAGATAATATGGAAAGTCTAGCAGATTTTGCAAATAATTGACTTTGTTGTACTATGACTACTATTAGCAGTGCTAATGTTATACTTTTTTTCATTACTTGTTATATTTTTTCTCTACCTCTGAAATATATCATTACCCCCTCCTATATGATTCAATTTTAAATCCTTCCTAACTCAATATACCCCAATTTTAAATATTTGCCCCAAACACAATATGGAATTGATATTATCCAAAAGAAAAAGACCTAAAATATAAAAAACATCACCAATAATAACCTTATTTTTCATTTGCTTTCTTCATCAATCCAATAAGGTGTTGATATTCCTTTTCTGTAATAACTCTGTCAGATATTATACATTCTATTTCCTCTTTGATATCAGTATCAATAATCTTTTTTTGCTCAATGATATTTGAAATTTCAGATAGTTTATTAATTAACACATTATATTGTACTTCTTTAATCTGATTTTTTTCTAACAAGAAACCAAGTTCTGCCCTAAAATCAATAATTTTTGATTCTATTTCTTTTCCCTCAAAATACTCTTTTAACAAACCATTAGCCAACTGTAATTTCTCTTTAAATTTCCTTTGCTTATATTGCTGAAATAAAGTTGTTACAAGCATTGTTACAAGAGCTACAATTATTCCAATTACACCCCAAACATTATCTAATTTATCCCAAAAACCTCCTGAATTTGATTCAAGATCTTCATCTATATCTACCTCTATTTTTTTTTGACGTCTAATGATAATATTTTTATCATTTTCAAAATACGACTTATACTTCATTGGAAAAGAAATAGTCTGTGCATTAATGGTAATATCTTGATTATTTAAAGTAATTATTTCCTTATTACTTAACTCTATTTCATATTTAGAATTAATCCCATCATTACTTCCATATGGTATAAAAAAATGTTTGTTGTAGCTATCAAAAGCAACCTTTGTATATATCGGCAACTGATATAAAATAGCTTCTGTTACTTTCTTTCCAAATTGCACTCGATTATTTATAAGTTCATCCAAAACTATTGTTCCATTTTCTATTCTATATCTACTCTCTAAATTATTCTTTCTTAGAAAGACATTAAAGATAATCACATTGTCTTTTCCCGCAGACAATTCAATGTCAAGTTTCATCAATCTAGCATAAGGAACATTAGAAGTAAATCTCTTAGTATTCTTAATTGCTTCATTTACCTCAATAAATAAATCCCCAGCAAGATCACTGTGCCTATTTTCTAATAAGTCATTTACATAATCTGTTGTCTCTATATTTATTTCTAACTTAGGTCTTAATCTTTCAACCTCTAATAATTTTCTCAAATCATTGTAGGCCTCATCTGTTTTCTCTACCCACTGCTGGACTGCCATTATATTATTAGAAGAAGAAAACATCTTTCTAGCATCTATATTATGGGATTTATGAGCCTTATACATTATAGACTTAATCCTTTTTTTCAAACTTTCATCTAAGCCAGGATATAACACATAGGCATTATTGGGAATAAAATACTTTTTCCCTATAAATTTTACATCATTAATATCTATAATATTCAGATGTTTTAATTTCAAAAACACCTCTTCGTATGTAGCAATCCCTTCGACACTATCCTGAGCCAACCAATAAACAGAATTAGAATGTGAACCAGAATACTTAAATCTAAACTCTGATTCTGGTTGTTGTACCCCATTACTATTTGTATAATCAATAAATGTACGCATTGGTACCTGATAGCCCGATGTTGACATGGAATTGGTAAATGCAAATGCTTTCCCTCGAAAATCACCTAAAGAGTTATAGTTCTTATTTTTCTTACACACTATTACCGAATGATATCCCAAACTATTATGCTTACGGGGAATGGCAAATAGCTTAATATTAGGATACTTTGTCTGTGCATTTATATATGAATAAGGTGAAAAGATTGCAATATCTATACGATTACTCATTAAAGCATCTGCAATATCAGCATAATCCAAAACTTGCAACCCATAATCCATCTTTAGCTCATCAGCAATATATTTTACAAATGGAGTATAGTTCTTTATATAACTAGAATCACTACCTACAGCTCTTATTATACCCATTATCAACTTATTATCGTTACGAATATTTTTAGACTGTGCATTGGACAGGAATACTGTTTGTAACAACAAAAGGACAAAAAATATTATAAAATAAAAATACTTTCTCTTATTGACACTATATATGTTTCTTTGTCTCATTCTATAATCCATTTATCTAATTTTGCAAATATCATTATCAATTGAGATATTACTACCTCACCAACAAAAGTATCTCCCCCCTACACTTCATAATCATTCCTCTCTTATATATACAAATACCAATTTTACATACAAGAATAGAATAAGTTCTGGAATTTTATTTATCTATCCTACCAATAATCTTTCCATTGTTTTTGACCTTCTTTTTCAATTACACCTACCAACCCTAAATCTTCCCACTTTTTTATCATAAATTCAATATCCATAGGACTCATTGCACCATCTCTAAAAAGAAAATCATCATTCCATAGTCTCTTAGAAAAATCTCCTAAATTATCTTCTCTGATTTTTTTAAATCCTCCAGGATATACTTTATCAATATTCTCTATAGGTATTATTAACACTTTACTGCCATAATTGCACTTTTTATATTTTACTATTATATTTTAACTCAACTTATGTTACACTGATAAATATCTTTTATAAATTTCATAATTCTCACTATCATAACAAACAAATACAACTTTCTCTATAATGTTACTCTTGAATGTTTTTACCGTGTTAACAGCTATTTTAGCTGCATCTTCTTTAGGAAACCGATATACACCTGTACTAATATTAGGAAAAGCAATACTTTTAAATCCATTATCTTCTGCTAATTGAAGTGATTTTTGGTAGCATGAAGTCAATTTTTGAACTTCATCTGCATTTCCAAACTCCCATATGGGGCCTACCGTATATATCACTTTTTTAGCTAACAATTTCCCCGCATTAGTAATTACGGTATCTCCTGCTAAACATTGCCCACGAACAGCTACTATCTGTTTGCATTCTTCTAATATATCCACTCCTCCAGTACGATGAATTGCTCCATCTACACCACCTCCCCTAGCAGAGAAGAATTAGCTGCATTCACAATAACATCTACACACATCGTAGTTATATCACCTTGTACTAATTCTATCTTTATCATATTAACTAAAATAAATTATTAAATATACCCCTTCTCTTTTCACTCTAGCATATTTCACTTTTATAGACACACAATATACTATACCTAACTATTCATTTTTTTGAATTGTTCTAGACCTAGATAATGAATGACTATATCTTAGATTTTTTATTTCTTTATTTTTCACCTACACAATTTTACTAGCCCCCTCTTCAAATTTATCACTAACAACATATGATATAAGATTTTACTTTATACTTGCCCTTTGTCAATTAAAAAAATGATTTCGCCACCCTTTTTCTCATCTTTTTTCAGAACTTATAGTCAATCATTTAAATCAAACTTAGGTCTGTTACAAAACAATCAAAAGATTACTTCCTTGTCTTTTTACGAAATTGCACCTCATCGCATAAAACAATACCTCGAGAAGTAAAAACTCCATCATCAAACTTTATATAATAATCTTCATTATTATGTGTAAAATCAACAAAAACATCAATACTCTTGCCCTCTCCATTGCTTCTGGTCTTTACATTCTTGACATTATTCCATTTAATCTTCTCTTCCCTAAACACTCGATAAAATTTATCAAAACCGATCCGTTCTTCCCAATAAGTATAACCTTTTCTCTCAGACTCTCTATTTCTTTTTAAAAACCAGAACAAAGGTCTATAATTTTCTTCTTCCACCAGCGAAATTACATCAAACAAATTAGGTATCAAGAAATCTAAATCATCATCATTGAATTTTGAATGAGCAGACAGACCTCCTTTTAGACAATCAAATACATATTGAGATAATTCCTCTGGAGTTTTAGGAAGAACTTGTTCGACTCTAGGGCGATACATTATTTTCCACCCATCATTAGTTTTGACACAAACACCTAAATACAATGAAATTTTATTCTTTTTATAAAGAAAATCTATCACGACATTCTGACAAAAAGTTATGCCTAATTTTGTTTCATCTTTTTCATAATTAACTCCTATATACTCTAGACTCTTAGATAAAGAGCCATTACTTTTTACTCCTGTCCTTGCTTCTAACTGCTCTGCAAATTGATGAAACCACCTCCCAACCGCTTGGGTAGCTGGATCTAGCCAACGCTTAGAAACGAAGATGTTTACCTCATTCATTAATGACTTATAAGCTTGTTTTTCCTCCCTCTCCTCGGAAAATAATGAGCGATATGTTGACTGATTAATTACTTCTTTCCAATCTTTCTTACTCACAAAAAAGCGAGGACGAATATCACTCTTTCCAATATTATCAATAAAACTTTCGCCTAATTCTTCAATGGTTGCATTTTTAAAACTACTACAACTTACTATTATAGGCAAGCAACAACATAAAACAAAACATATTTTTTTCATAACCATATCATTTCTATTTTTTTAAATTTTACATAATTAAATTTCTACTTATTCCCATTTTAAATCTTCTTTCAGCTTATCTTGTCCATTATGCACATCAATAAATTTAATATTATTCAATCATTCTATTATTTCACTGCCTAAAAAAATAAACTACTTGAAAACATTAGGAAAAAATATTTAATAATTCCCCCATACAAGATTAATCAACAAATAAGGTCCAAGATAAATTAAATCATTCATAATCGATCTTGAACCTAAATAGTTAATTAGTAAGATAATGATAACAGAAAACCTATACTAAAGTTTGAATCCCAATCAAACACAACATTATCACAATTAGAATTGTCTAAAATTGATTTATATATATTCAATCCTGACACAATTTTTTCCCCTTTCTTTTGAACCAAACTATTATATTTAGACACATCTGAAAATAAAACAGTATAACGCTCTTTATCCTTTCTTGTTAACTTTGCCATATTATATGGAACTCCACCTATAATAAAACAAGTCTTAGTATTTTCAACTGGAATATTTGAAACTTTTTCCTTTACATCATCATAAACAATTTTTGAATCTATATTCTTTTTGAAGTATTTTGCTCCATAAGTTTCTTTTCCAACTATTTTTCCATCTTGCATATAGGATATCTTAGTATTTCCAGATCCCATATCTACGACAAAAGCCTTTCCTTCATAACCTTTTGGCAATGTTGCAACAAAAGCATACTGAGCTTCTTTTTCAGGAGTTATGATATTAACAAAATACCCTAACCTTTTTAAAGCCGAAGATATTTTTTTAGTTATTTTTTCTTTAGCAGCACCTGAACTTACAACAAAATGAATATCTTTTGATTTTACACCTAATTTAAAAATCTTTTGAATATATTCTCTTAATGTATTCTTAACTTCTTTACTTGAAGTCATACTTTCTGCAATTAAACTATTACCAAATTCCTTTCTTGTAACTCTCCAATTTTTATCCTTATCAACTTCAATAATAAATAGATTAAAACCAGATGCACCTAACTCTACAACACCTTTTAATTTTCCATTTACAGGCATTTTAGGCATATAATCAAACGCCTTTAACTCATTTTTAACTACCTCTCTTTTTACTTCTTGTTTCTTTTCTTTTTCTTCATTACCTTTTTTACAGGAAACTCCTAAAAAAAGAACTGTTAACACTAGCAATGTTTTACAAAAATTTTGTCTCATAATATTTAAATTTTAAAATTAATAAAAAAACCTAATCATAATAAGGCCGACTCAATAAAAACTCAATAGCGATAGGCCTACCCCTTCCCTGTTTAAAAAATACCAAATCAATTGATTTATCTTTAAGAATATCAAAATACTGTTTTACATCCACATCATTTTTATACTGACTCCTTGATATTACATAAACTTTTGTTATGTCAAACCCTGATCCAGCTTCCTGCAATAATTGATTTATTACAGCCTTTTTACATTCTATTGCAGACAATGGTCTAGACGCATCAACCTGCTGATCTTCTCTTCTATAATCTTTTATTTCTTTTAAGACATAATAGTCTTTTTGAGAACTCCGTTGTATAATATAATAATTTATACCCTGAGGCTTAATTTCAATCACACAACTTATAAGTCCTGTATTAGGTAAAGGAGTATTTCTCGTATGGGGTGGTGAGGGAAGTAATACTTGTTCTTCATTTCCAAGATAAATCCCCCCGATAACTAATATCAAAATAAAAACAAAGAGTAAGAATGTAATTTTTTTTATCACCTTTCCCCTATTCTCCCCATTATGCTGTAATTTCTTCGGTCTCAGCAACTTCTCTTCAGCTTTTTGTTTCTCTTCGGCTAATTTCCTTTGCTTAATTAACTCATCTTCCTTTGCTTCTTGACTATCTAAATCAATTACTTGCTGCTGTATTTTGTCGGAACCTCTTATTTTCTGAAAAATTACAGTAATAATCTCCTCTGATATTTTCATTTTTCTTGAAACCATATAGATACGAGGTCTCAATGTAGATTGATAGCCATAATCTTTCCTCTCATAAGCCCCCTTAAATGATTTAAACAATTCTATTAAATCATTTAGATTACCCTTATTAATAGAAGAAATATATCCTAGATTCTTTTCACAAAATTTACTCATCTCATAATTGATGTCAATATTTTTCCCCTCAATTATAATCTTATGCAATAAATCTTGTACAAATTGATTGCGACTTTTAATATCCATAACTTTCTTAATCTGAACAATTAACTTTATAATTCCACACACTAGAATTACTTGTAACCTTAACGGTAATAATTCTATTAGTAAAATGAAGTTTTACTGATTCAGTACTATAACCTGTTGCTCTGTTATAAGAAAAAATTATATTTGAACTAGATATATCATCCTTTCTAGAATCAAAGACTTCTATTAAATCAGGTTCAAGATTTGTATTATAATCAAATATAAAATCCCCTAACTTCTTTTTCATATCATACTCTACCAAAGAAAATTTCCCTTTCTCTATTTTAACATCATCTTGAGCTATTCCTCCTCCTTCACAAGGTTTTAACTTCATAATAATATCTCTTTGTTCCTTCTGTTCTTGTGATAAAGCTAAAGCATTTTTATTCTTAATTTGATAATCATTATCTAAATACCCACTATGAGTAGATTTAATAGTTAATTTCTCTGAAGCCTTTAGATGTAATGTGAACTTTCCATTTCCACTATCATTAGGCACAGTTAAAGAGGAAGCGTTCACAGTAATATCTAAATTACAATTTGATAATAAAGATTGATCATATTCATCAATTGTGCGAAAATTTAAATTCACCTCTTTTTGTTTCATTTTTATATCTTGCTCATCTTCAAAAATAATCTGTGTATGTTTATCAAAAAAGAACGGATCTCCTACTGATTTTATAATAATCTCATCTCCTTTCTTTGCCTTAACATAAAAAACACCATTCCTATTACTAGTTTGCTCATCTTTATAGTTATTACCATCTTGACTATTAACACTTATAATATTTTTAACACCATATATCGGTACTAATGAAAGAGAATCTATATTTCTAAAATTAACTACATAAGGTACTGGTTCTAAATAAATAGTTCTAAGAGAATCGGGGAGTTTAATAAATTCTTCTATGGTGAAATCCCCCATTAAGTTCCCTTTCTTAAAATGCTCACACTCTGCTGAAAGTTTTACTTTTGCCAACAAAAACAAATTGTCATAAAAACCGACTCCCCTACCATCTAGGTCTGTTTTGACTGTCTCCTCAGTCTTTTTTCCCGACCTAGGGTCTCTCATTCTTATAGTTACTTTTGCATCAGGAAGAGGCTCTTTAGTAAATTTATTTTTAACAAAGAATGTAATTCTCTTTTTTATAGGAGTTAAATAAAAACTAATATTAGGAATATCTCCTAAAATATTTCGAACATTCAAATCCTCCTTTTGATTTGCTTTATAACCATATTTTTCTACTTTGACAATATCTATAGCACCACACTTAGGAACTTGAGTGATCTTAATTTCTCCATTAGGGTCAGTACTTGAAGAACCACTTGTAATCTTTCCATTTCGTTTAAATTTAAAATTTACTTTTGCATCTACAACAGGAGTTTCCAATTCTGCATCTACTACTTTCACGCTTACATTGACCAATTCCTCTTTCATCGGAATTTTAATAATTTCTGACGAAGTTAAAAAATGAAATATGGAATTTACTGCTTTATCTTTTTGAATAAAACAATCTGCAGTTGCCTGAACAGTTACTTTAGAAAGCATATAGAAAACAAAAGAATATCCACTATAGCCAACATCTTCAAATGTTGCTTTCCCTTCACTATCAGTTTGTAATGTATTATCGTATACCTCATTCACAAAAAACTTTCCATCCTTATACAAATATCTTGAAGTATATTTAAAATCTACTTCTGATGGCGAACAAGCAACAACATCATTCAATACAGTCTGTACAGTAATATTTTTCTTGAAATTAAAAAATAAAGGAATAAGTAAAAGTAATAGCAATAACCACAACCAATACCAACTTCTTTTCTTTATTCGTAAGATGTACTGAGATTCTGAATCTATATACTTAAATTTCTTTTTATAATTTTTCTCTTTTTTACATCCATTTACATCTTTAGCCAAAAGATTACAACATACTTTTTTAGTAGGCACAAACGAAGCTTTAGGAAATGAACAGAATCCATTTACATCTGTTTCTTGCTGTAAGACCTCTCCTTTTTTACCCGTAGGATACACTTCTAAACGAGCTCCCTTTACAGGTTGTTTTTTATGATCAATTATGCCTATTCTTACCTGTTCTTCAAAAGGTACAGGAACATAAAGAACAACATCGTTATTCCCTTTTTCAAGAGTAATAGTTGAATTATTATCAGGATTTTCCCAATCAACAACCCTTATTTGCTCACCTACTTCCCTATTTGCTAAATCTATATATCCTTGCTGATCAGTAATATATTTTTGATTGCTCTCAGTTTCTACTTGTATAGGATAATCGCCAACAGGCTTATTCGTTCCTTCATATAACACCTGCACTCTTAAATTACACTCATACCCTTCCTTTATCTGATAGACAAAATGATTAGCAACCGAATCCTTGTTCAACTTAAAAGTAGCTTCTGAACTATCTCCTTCTGATAAAGAAAACTTTAACTCATCATCCCCTAAAAGTTTTATAAAACGAATATTTACTAAACCATTTTCGTCTGTTTGATAAACCTCTCCATTTATTAGCACTTCTTTTCCAGTACAAACATCATCAAATTGATCTACAACCTTTACTTCTGCATCTGTATAAAATGGGAAAACTAAAGTATAATCTGTCTGCCCCTCAATAACAGTTAAGTTCTGTACATCTTTTTGCATTTCAGGATCTAAAGCAACTTGCAAATTAGTACCTTCTGGTAAATATAGCAAATTACAACTACCTGAATTGTCTAATTTAAGTTCTCTTACTCCATCTTTAAATATATAAACAGAACGACTCCCCACACTTTCTCCTGTTGCATACTTGATATGAAGTACTGTGTCACTCTTTGGTTTTCGTTTATTTAGCAATGCAGTTATTACATTATTTTCCACTCTTTTAGCAATTGGAGCATATCCCCACCTTACAAGTGATATCTTATAATTCCCATTAGAGTCTTTGACAAAATAAATACAACTTTCATCTGGTATAAAAAGAATCTTATCTACATAACTTGCTAACTCTGGATTCTTTTTTATTACTTCATCTGTAGCATCTTTTAGTTCTTTAAGTACATCATACACATCATTCTTATCAGCTTCATTTGCTTTATTTAATGGTCGATAATCTGAGTATCCTTCAACATACCATTTTAGAGTAGTACCATCTTCATATAATCTTGACAAGAAAAACTTTCCTTTTTCCGGCATATTCCGCTCCACATAAGCCTGAATATTATTATAGTTAATACGCTCTATCAACTTATGATATTCTCCTTGTATCTTACTAGATGCTAATATTTGTTTTGTCATAACTCTATATTTTACAACATATTATAATGTAAACTGAGCAAATGATGCATTAGCATCATTGCGTTCAACTTTTTCCATTCTCTCTTTAATTGCAGGAAATTCTGCCCACCGAGGATAGATAGTTTTAAAACTATCTATAAAACTCTTCTGCACTACTATTCTCTCATCTTTCATACGCCCTTCTACTGCCCCCTTATCTAAATTTTTTGAACGCCCTAAAGCATCTTTCCCATCAAGAGTAATTAATAAATTATTAAAGGCGCTCTTACAGCGTTTATAATAAACTAACTGCTCCTTGAGACTCAGTAGTTCTAATTTTTGTTGTTCTGTTAAAGTATATTCTCTATAATTTGATTCATTATAGAGTTTCTGATTTTGAGGTAAAATATCTTTTACTTTATTATTTAATATCTGATTTATATTGTCAACGAACAAATAAAACTCTATGGCATCTTTTATTTTGTATAATTTATCTTCTAATGAAGTAACTTGTTCATTAGTCAATGCATATTCATTTTTAGAAGAGTAAAAATCATAAGCTTTCGCATAAAGCACATATAACTCATTTATTAGAATATCTTTAGACACATCTGTCATTATATCCTTAAACAAATAATCTGTTTTAGCTGTATTTATTTTCTCTATATTCTTGTCTCTTTTTTCTTTGACTGTTTTAGCATCACTAAATTTACTTTCTTGTGCATTAAGCTCATTTTTCAACTTAAGATTAGCAGATTCTTGTTGTTTACGATTTTCTTCTTCCAACTTTTTAATTTTCAAATCACTATCTTTCTGTATTTTACTTTTTTCAGCATTTAATTTTTTCCTTAGTGCTTCTTCTTGTTTTTCACACTCCCCCTCTTTATCTTGTAATTTCTTATTAACATCTGCATATGCCTCTCTCCAATCTACAACATCTTCTTTCAAACATCTCAAATACTCAAATAAAGAGTAATCCGTAATTTTAGCAAATGCAAGTTTTAAAGATTCCTGTGCATTTTTCACTAATTCTTTATCACTCTTCTTTACTTTCTTTTTTAATAATTTAGAATATCTGTTAGCAATAAATATACTTAATGACTCATTATCTCTATGTTTATCTAAATTCTCATAATATTTCTCTAAATATTCTTTTAGCACTTCCTCTGTATGTAATTTCAATACAGAATCAGGGAAAAATGCGGAAACAATTGTCCCGTCAGCTTTATGTTCCTTCTTCAATTTCTCAAAATAGGAGCCATAAGATTTATGAACAGCTTTATTTAGTATAGAATCTATTACAATAACTCTACCTTTAGCGGTACTATTACCTATACAAAAAAATAATACAGCTAGCAAAATAAAAGCTTTCCCCAATACGATATTAAATTGTCTCATTACTCGTGTTTTCATTTTGTTCTATTTTTAGTTTTTCTTCCTTAAAAATTTCCATACGATGAATCAAACCTTCCACAAAATCCTTTGCAGCAATCGTTGACACCCCATATTTCACTGCCCATTCCTTAGAACTCCCTTTATAAAAATATTTATCAATCTCCCCCATAACCTGACTATATTTATCATAATCATAAGTTGCCTCAGAAACCAATAAATCAACTAATTTTTCTATAAAATCTTGATGTCTCCTATTTAGATTACTTTTCACCCGTACCACTATATTCTTTACAGAACTACAGCCATAGGGATATTTACGAATCCACAACTTTGCCTCTTTAAGTCTTTTTTCGGAGTAATTTTCATCATATTTAGCAGTTACACTATAGGGATATTCACTTTCTTTTTCCGTACTATAAGCATAGTACAGAGCCATATTATGTACCCCAATATTTTTTTTATACTTTTCTAAATCTTTTTTTATTTGGCTATTTAACTTCTCAAACTTCCCCCACTCCTTTATCTTCGCATACACTTGTTTCCTCAATATTCGCTTCTTACAACATTTTTTATTAGCTAAAAGCTCCTCTGCCACAATGTTCAATTTTTTGCCAAACTCATTACGGATACCTGTTATTTTTATTTCAAACTCCTTGTCAGTAATCTCTAAATTTTTATTTTCATTCTTCAAATACCCATACAAATACTCATACAAGTCAATAGAAGATTTTCCATATTCCATTTGTTTGAAATATTTAATAGTATCCGTAAGGTTACCAAAGTCTATTTTTTCTATATCATCTGAGGGAGTAGAACTTGGAGCACAACTCATTATTCCCAAACTACAGATGACATATATTCCTATATTTATTATTCTTTTTTTCATATCTATAATTTTATTTATTACCTTCCTACTTCAAGCCTCCACCTTTTTGACTTATATCTTTCTATCTCATTGTTTGCCTTTGCTATAGCAGGCATCCCAATCCCCCCTGTATTAGACAAACTAGGATTTAGTTTTCTTGCCAATGCTCGTTTTATTATATTTTTGTATTTATCAGTTTGAGCTTTATAATACATCGCACACAACTGATTTACGGTGTACTTTTCTTTTAATGCAATTTCTTTAGCATATCTATTTTCTGATTTTGACTTTTGAAACTCACTGCTAACAGCCTCCCCGTATTTCTTATCTGCAACCAACTTTGCCACTTGCTTTTCTAAGACAGTTACTCGTTCTGCCAACTTGTTTACTTCCTTTTCCTTAGAACAAGACTGCACCAAAAGAGGTAATAAAAGCACTAGTATAATTATTTTTTTCATATTATTCAATTTTTATTATTCCCCAATATCCACACTCCTTCTCTTTTTTGTTATATTTTCCTTTTCATATTTCTTTAAAAATTCATTTGCCTTATTTATAGAAGTTTCCCCAATACCTCCATTATCAATCAATTGGGGATTTAGTTTTCTTGCCAATGCTCGTTTTATTAAAGTTTTATAGTCATCAGTTTGAGCTTTATAATACATCGCACACAACTGATTTACGGTGTGCTTTTCTTTTAATTCAATTTCTTTAGCATATTTATTTCCTTGTTTTTGAGTATTTTGCGTGTTCTGCCTAACACTGTTTTGTGAGGAGATTGGTTTTTCCTGTTTCTCGCACTTCTCTTCCAACTTACTAATCTCCTTATTCAACTCACTAATCTTATTATTTAAACTATGTATTGTATCATTCTTTATATCCAAATCCGACTTCAATCTATTAATTTCAGATTGGGTAGTTTCTTTATCCTTCTCTGCATCACTATTGCTTGGAACAAAGTATCTTCCAATAAGAACACCTAAAATAACCCCAAGTAACAAACCTGCCACAAGTAGCAATATGCCTTTTTTCATATTACCATTTATAGAAGATAGCCTAGTCGTATTATTATCTTTTTTATGGTAAGCCAAACTAGTATCTACATCATTTTTATTCGTTTTGTTATAAGCATTAGTACTACTATGGTTTCCCTCATTCTTCCTCTCTATATAAAAAGTATTTTCTGTTTGTGTAACTTTATATTGATTTCCTACCTTTATTTTATCTCTATTTTTATTATATCCCAAACAGTACAAACTGTTTTTTCCCTCTTTACAATCAAAAGTTTGGTCTCTAAAAGTTATCGTCAATTTACCAACACCTCGCTCTAAATTGAATACAACTTTATATAAATCATTATATTCAATCTTATTATTCCATACAGTTATATTCTTTTCTATCAAAGAGGTATGCTCTGTTTCAGAAACGGCATATATACTAAAGTTCTTGCCTTTGTATTCTTGTTCTACATCTACATTATTTCCTTTACTCGTAAACTTCTTTCCTGCACCAAAATCTAAAATAAATTTAGCGGGTGTAGCAGGAAGAGTATTAATCGAAAATGTTTCAGTTAAAGGAGTCCAACCATAACGGGGAGCCTCTATATTTATAGCTTCTGCATAACTAAAACTTTTCCCTTCTGCTTTTAATTTACTTATGGAAGTTGTATAAGTAAAGTCTTTATAATATTTTCTCTCATAGACTATTACCAATTCATCTTCGTCATATATTTTTCCATAAGAGTTCTTATTCTTTATATCTTTCTCCTCTCCATTGACTTTCAGAGATTTTATATCAGAGTGTATTCGTAAATCATAGCCATCTTCTATTTTTTTTAAACTCTCTATTTCAATAGTATCCTGAGAATTTGTTAACCTAAAATATCCCTTCCCCTTATACTCTAATGGTATAAATACAACCTCCTGTTGTCCATAGAAACTTGGTCTATAAGGTTGATCAAAATACTCTTGTAACTCTTTTTCATCAGAATAATAACAGTAAGAAGGCTTTCCTGTCCCAGCTGACACTGGTCCATATCTACGAGTTTTATCTGTAAGTTCTACTGTTTTTATTATATCCTCAAAGTCTCGTATGTCTTCAGCTCTAGAGAGCATTTGTCTTGTTTCACTATCAATGTAGCGTTCCACATATCTATCACGCAACCTTTTTAGTAGCTCCAAAATATTATCACAAGCTTTAGAATGTGGAATATAAATATTTAAGGCAATATATGTTCCTGCTCTCCCTCCTCCTGCTTCTGAAACAGAAATATAGACTGTATATACTTTATATTCTCGTGTAAACTCAACAGCCCAAAAATTGATACCTGCTCTTATAAACGTAATGTACCCACGAATATCCTGCCAAGTTCCTTTTATTGCAGAACTCTGATATTCCTTTTCTTGAAAATTACTACAAAGAACACTATTTCCTCCTTTTGTTCCCCATACAATTAATTTTACAGAATCATTCATAATATTTCATTTTTAAGACAGAGAAAAAATATTTTTCAACAAAACAGAAATAGAACTTCCGCTTGTATTACTCCTTGTATTATATTTCAATAACTTTAAAATTTCTTGTGCATCCCTACTATTGTAATTTACAGTATTACCTATCATAAAATCACCCAAACTAAAAGTCGTTACTAATGGTCTGTAATCAACAACTTTATTTATACCAAAATGCCTACACTTTTCTCTTAAATTAACCATAAATGACTCATAAACATCCCTAAGATACTCCTTCCCTATTTCAAGTCTTTCTTCTCGACTCTCGACTCCCATTAAATCTGATTTAGTGATAATCACAATAACAGAGTCAGTCTTACTAAATGTACAATTTTCACTTCTATCTTTTCCTTTACCATCTGTAGAGAAAACATCTAAAGCTCTTTGCAAACTAATTTTCTGCTTTGTTTCTGATGTTCTAAAATCGTTATAAGCTGAAGCTAAGACTTTACTGTAATCTATAACAAAAAATATTATTTTTCTATTATTATTCGAAAGATATTTTACTATACCATGTTCTGAAATATCAATATTTGCATTCGTAAAACTTTCAGTTGTAGCAACAAAAAACTCTCCACCCATTTCTATCATAGAAAGTTTATTATAACTTGTTCTTACATTATCTTTATCATGCCTTAACTTTAATGACATAAAATTACATGTTTCACTTCCCGTTGCTTCAGGAACCATACAATACTCTAAACAGTTCGTAATATTATCATAATAATCTCTACACGGGTCTATTCCATTGTATTCTTGTGGAATATATTCAGTTTCTCCTAACTTGTCTGCTGTATACAATAAACCCGATAATACACACGATTTACCAGAAGAGGGGACTCCAAACAAATATACATCAGAGAACCCAATAGGCAAAGGAGGTAATTCTGCTATGCTTTTTTGATTTAATTCAAACCGATATCCTCTTAGAATTGATGAAAGTGCATTAGAAGTTATAAGACCTTGATTTACTAATTCTTCTGGAGTTATTTGGACATCATAATATTTAGTGTCTCTTCCTTCAAAAATATCCTTAACCCTACTCGAATCAAATTTCTGAGGAGAATAACGCATCTCTTCAAACAGTTCTTCTTTCTTCTGCTTACTCTCATTTACAAGTAGCTCTATTTTATACTCTGCATCAGAACGATACTTGCCTTTAGAATATTTATCTAAATACATTTGATAAGCCAGCATAGTATTCTCTCTGCAAGTATTCTCCCAGTATCTTTCCTCTTCGATAAGAGACTCCTGCAAACTAGAAATCTTTTGTCTTGCTGTTTCAGCATATTCTGAATTTGGATATCTATTTAAAAGCTCTTGATACCCCTCTACTGTATTTTTATCTAAACACTCTTGCCAAAATGGCTCTATTATCAATTTCAATAATTCCCCTCTTTTAGCAAATAACAAGCCATATTCTAGCAACTCATCATAACTTACCAACTCTATTCTTATAGCCTCTACCAATTGCTCCAATGTATATCCATTAGGATTTCTAAGTATGTCTTTTCTATTCATAATTCTATCTGTTTTTTTATTATTAATAAGCTGAAGTTCCTCCATCTAAATCAGACTTTACAATCTTTCCTGTTTCTTTGCTTTTTATCGTAATATACTCCAACAGCACTAAAAAGTGTACAATTAACAAAGCCAAGATAGTAATCAACCATGCTGCATTTTCAAAATTTATACTTGTAAAATAACTTGCGATATTTTGTTTTTGAAGGTCTTCTACTATTTCAAAATCTTGCTTTACATTACCATTTTCTGCATTTACTGCATTATAGACTTTTATTAGTTTATCATTCCAAGAGGCTTTATTGAGCTCCCAATTCTGAACATAAGCCCCTATCACAAATAAATTCCAGCTACTGAGAACTTGTTGAAAACGATTACTATAATCACTATTTGCTTGTTTAACTTCATTATATGCACTAACTAAAGGCTTTACAATACTATTTGTTTCTGAGTCTATTGCTCCTGTATTTTTCGAAGAATCTTCATTTTCTAATTTTGTTGCAATTATACTTTTAAAACTTAATATCTCTTTTTTATATCTTGTAATATTTTGCTCAACCACTGCCATTTCTTCTTCATAATAACTCTGAATTACAGTCTGATTTTTCACAGATATTGTAAGAAAATGCAAGAAAAAAGGTAAAGAAATCAATACTATAAGAAAATAAACTCCAAGCAGGATTCCTCTCATACGACCTGCCGTGTACATATCTCTGGGATTACGCTTTTGTTTTACCAAATTCATTGCAATTATTTGAGCAAAAACTCCAACGAACAAGGCAACAGGAATACTTATATAGAGCAATCCCATCGTTAAAAAATTAACTCCTAAAAAAACACCGGTAATAAGTAGCAACAATCCTATATACTGTAAAACTACTATAAAATAATTTCTTTTCATACTTACTATAACTTTATTAAATTAAACTTCACTATTTTCATATTCTTTTTATTTGGTCTAAAACCTGCCCCCTCAGCAATAGCCGTTTTCAGATGAGGCACACAATCAAAATGATATATTGAAAAATAATCTTTATGTTTTTTTGATTGTGCTTTAGCAAGTTGTTCTATATGTATTTGACTATTAGCAAGTGTTACAGATGTAGTTGCACTAAAAGACTTATTCCCTCTCTGATTATAGAAAACACGACCTGTGCCATCACTATTAATTTCAAACAACAACTCTACAGGAGCTCCTGCGTCATCATATAGAGGCGTCGTACTCTTCCACATTCCTGCTATATCAACTAATGTAGTCCTTGGTGTAATTTTAAGTGTATCTAGATTAGACTGACATTGTTTTTTTAATTCTGCAATTACCTTCTCCAAACTGTCAATTTTTTCCTGTACATCAGTACAAGGTCTTTCTGGTTTTGGTTTTAAAACAGGTTTTGGCACTGGCACTATTATAGGATTCCTTGGATATTTATCAGGATTTGGCTTATATCCAGGCATTTTAGGCAATTTAGGATATTGTGGTTTTTTAGGAATAACAGGAAAATTAGGATTCTGTGGAGTACCTGGTTCAATAGCACCTCCTGGATAATCTGGAGATCCTGGCTCTAAAGGCAATAAGGGAGAATATCCTTTATTAGGATCTGGCACTTTTTCAGGTGGAGTATTTTGGGCAACACCTAAAGCTTTATCCAATTGTATGACAGGTGCTATATTAGCAGAACGAGATGCTAAACCCGTCTTTCTTAACAATTCTACAATTTGTCCTGTAGAATAATTGGAATGAACAGATTTGAGCAATGCTACTGCTCCTGTAACAATAGGAGCAGCCATACTGGTTCCATCCATATATGCATACTTATTTTTGGGAAAAGCATTATATATATGGACTCCTGGAGCTGAAATTGTTGTATAATATCCATAATTACTAAAATTAGCTTTCGCAAAATTAGGCTGTACTGCTGCCACCTTTATGGTATGAGGCGAACGTTGCATAGGATCTAAACCTATAAGAATATCCTCATTGCCTCCTGCAAGAACAATTGTACAGCCTTTTTCTTCTGCTAATGCAAAAATTTGCTTCCAAACCTCTTCCTCTGCTTTTCCCCTTGTTTGTATTAAATTCATTTGCATTCCAACTGGCAACAACTTTACCATCGGTGAAAATTTTTGCCCTAAGGAAACATTCACAACATCAGCTCCATTAAAAATAGCATATAAAATACCATCAATAATTGCTGTTGTTGTCATTGTCCCTCTACTATCTGTAACTTGAATAACCATCAGCTCACATTTAGGAGCAATTCCACAACTACCTTCTCCATTAATTGCCCCAACAGCCGTTGCTGCTACATGAGTTCCATGTCCATCTTTAGTAGATGTAACCTTGTGTTCTTTAGTTACAGAATTATATTGATCAATTATTTTAGTTTTCAACTCTGAATGAGTTATATCAAAACCATCATCAACCACTGCAACTTTTATAAATTTTTCTCCCATTGTTTTTTCCCAGCCTCCATAAGCTTTAATACTTTGAAAATACCAAGACTTTTCAGTATTCTTAAAAGCAGGATCTGAAGGTTTAAAATCATTATTAAAAAGAGTTTCATCCCAAACAACTATGTTATAACCACTTAGTTTTCCTTTGATTTCTCCCCTAACTTTCTCTTTCTCTTTCTTTGGAATCAATATCTGAACCCGCTGTACTTCCTCATTATAATAAACAACTTTATATTTATCATTTTGAGGATAGGCTTTTACAAAATCCCTCATAAAACTCTTCACCTTCCCCTTATCTTTTATCAAAATATTCAATCTGTTTGAGGCAACAGTCGTTAAGCTATCTTTACTTAAGTCTAAGTCTTCTGGAGGTATAGGTCTTATAACACCTGGTTTCTCAGGAATAACTGAATCACTCGTACACTTTCTAAATAACAAAGAAGCTAAAAAAACAAGCAATAATAATAGTAATATACCCAATAGAATCTTCAAAGGTTTAGACAACAAAGGTTTCTTCCTCTCATTATAATTAGAATCTCCATCACTTCCTCCTGCTCCTAAAGTATTCTCAATTTTATCATTTGCCGTGTTGTTAGGTATATCAGTTTCTATATTTTGTTTATTTTCATCGGCAGAAGTGTAATCATCTTTACTGTAATTATCTGTTTCGAGCACTTCTCTTTCTGCATCAAATTCATCAGTTGTATTACCATCATTAATAATTGCTTTTTCTTCCTCTTCTTCTATATTTTGTTCTTTATTTTCATGTGTTATAATAGGGGGAACAAAAACTGTTTTAGGAACTTCTTTTTTTAAATTTGTCTTTATAGACAAGGTGCTATCTTCTGTTAGACCTTTTTTTCTTGTTCCCCAATTTGTAATAACAACTTTGTCATCAGCACAAAACACATTATCTTCATTGGGCAACAATATAGCTCTTTCTAATAACTCCTTCCATTCTTCAGATACCTGATGTTTTTGAAGCATTTCATAAAAAACACTAAAAGCTGCCTCTAATACAGATTTATATCTAAAATACTCTTCTTGTGATAATGAAGTCAATTGTTGGGGTTGAGAATCAAAAGACATAGCATACCACTGTATACAATCCGAGTGTATTTCTTCTGGTTTTGCCAGAAAATCTTTTAAATGGTTATGCTCTTTATCTAGATTATTCTCTAGAAACATATGTATTCGATTGTAAGTAAACCAAATAGGCAAATCACTCCAATTATTCAAAATATAATCAGAAGGCTTTGTTTTTATTATCTTAAGAAGCATAATGATCTTGTGGATTTGTAAAATACTCAGGGTAATAAGATTCTATAATCTTACCTAACTCCTCATTTGCTAATCTATCATAGGTTGGAATATGACATGCTGCAATAAATGATAGTTTCATTAACTTTGTCCAACGTTCAAATGAACTATAATTAGGTAAATATTTTATCTTCTCCTTATCAATAGGATTTTCCTGTAAAACTTCATCTATGTTATTTAAAACATCAAATATTTTTTCTATAGTTTGATTTTCATAAACAGACTTCTCTTCTATACTTGAAATATCCATATCCAATTCTAAATTATTCTCGTTATTTGCTTTTACAATACTTTCCAACTTATGTTCAGAGTAATAAGAATATCCCATCTCATTCACAAATTTATTTATCATTTCGGAACTAATATCAGCTAACATTTCTGCCATTGCATCAATTTTCTCCATATTCAACACATATTTCCTAATTTTATTACTAATAAGAACATCTACATGTAAAATCTCATTAAATAGATTTTCCATATTCTTCATCAAACTATTTAATAAGTCCCCCCTTAGTCCTCTTTCTATAAATTCTTCATAACGACTATTATTGAATAAATATTTTTCCTTCCATTCATTAACAACAACTTCAGTTATAATTGTAGAGAAATTTCTAGTTAGTTTAGGCTTTAAGATATCATCAATAGTCGTTCCTAAGGAAGATTTTAGATGCTCAACCAATTCCTCTTCTCCCTTTAAATGATAAGCCTTTATCATTCTTTTAACATTCTCCTCCCTATCTAAATTAACATCTATATTTGCCTTATCTTTTACTGCAAAATAAACAGAGGTATCAGTCTCTTCAACCATTTTCATATCATGCATAGCATTCAATAATAAATCGTGTATCTTGCTCTCAGAAATCAACATTTTAGATATAAACTGAGAAAAGAAGAAACGATCTTTACCAAATAATATATCTAATTGCAATTCTATTTTTCCTGCTGTATTCTTAGCATCTTTGATTCTAGTATCAGACGAATCATTATGATATTCATCTTCTAATATTTTCTTAAGATAATTTTCTACAGTATCCAACTGACGCTGAAAACTATTACGCCTTGTAATAGCTGTATTTTCTGCAGATATAGTTAAATTCCTAATAATCAATCCAGAACCATCTTTACCAATACTAGCTGCTTCATCCCAATATAAAGAAGGATTTTCAAAGTGGTTCTGTACAAATTCATTATCTACAAAAGAAGATTTTAATTCAGATAAGAATGTCTCATACCCTAATCCATACTCTTGTTCCCCAGTTTTATTACCTTTTTCATCTAGATTAATAACTCTCTGGTCACCATCCAACTTATTATACCCCTTGAAAATTCCACCTCTATCAGAAAAATCAAAAGATCTAAGAAGATATGTATTTTTAAAATTTTGTTGACTTGTAGTCCAATCAACAAACCAACTGTTACTAGTTACAACTGCATTGTCAGATTGATTTTTATTATATTCCCTTCCTCCTATAACATCCGTTAGATTCTTTTCAAAACGGTTCTTCCATCTTTCATCTTGACTTTGTCTTCTATTTGAAGCCTCTTTAACATCATCATTAATAGTTTTCACCATATCCAAATTAAATTTGGTTGCCACTAAAAACAGTGGTGAAATTTTAGAATCTCGTAGGTACGCTTCTCGCTCTTCCTTATTTTTCCCAACTACAATATTTACCCAATTAGATAGTAATTTAGATAGAGCACTATTAATATTTGAAGGAAAAAGATGATGACAAAACAATAAGTTACTAATCATATAATTAGTGTAATAATTATTAAAAAGATATGCAATTTTCCCCCTCAATGCCATATCACTTTGCCTATTTCTTGCCTCATCTACTTCTATTTTTAATCTTCCTCTTGCACCTGGAAAATCAAGGAAATCCATATTGTTCAAAAATGCTTTTTCCTTCTTTAACTCTTCTTTAACCTCAAAGACTAATTCTGAAGTTAAGGCACAAAAACTACTTTTAGATACTGTTTTTATAGCACCATCAGCTAATTTAACCTGCATCATCTTACTTTTATCATCTGTTGTTTTATCAAACAACTCCACAATACGAGTAACGTCTAATATAGTCCCCTCATCCCTAAGTACAGCATTTACTCTTATCAATACCTCTTGTTCGAAATTTAACTCTTTCAAGGTTTCCTTCAATTTCTTAAATATACTAGTAATAAAGTCTTGTTTTCCCCACAACAAATCAAAAATAGAGTTCCAGTTTTCTACAGGAATTCTATCAATATACAAACCGACCTTTTCAAAAAATCCACTTTTAGCAATAGCCTCTGCTTCATTATACCCCGAATCAAAAAAGGTTCCGTAAAGCATATAATCTCGAATATCATACAAGTCATCTTCCGAAAGGTAAGTCTGAATATTAGGACTACTTTCTTTATATTCAGTCTCTACTTCATTGGCTTTTTGAATAAACTCATCTACCCCACAAAATTTCTGACGAGTTAAATCATTAAAAAAAGAGTCTATAATAACCAATAGAGCATCCTTTACCGATAACATCTTTGCAAGAATCGGAAACTCTGAGTTATTATCAACATTACTATTAGCAGTAAATCGCGAAACAATACTTGTAGATTCAGCTCCCCCTTGAGGATTAAAGTCTGTAATAAAATCATATTCTTTGCCACCATAAATAAACTTCAAAGCTCCTTTAGTATCTGACAACACTGTATCAACTAAATAAGACTTACCCACTTGACTTTCTCCATATATAGAGGCAGCAGGATTAACACCCAAAGCATTTTTTATTTTATTTAACTGACGTCTCTTATCAATCAATTTTGATCTTGTTGCTCCTTTTTCTTTTTTTAGAAACTTACTTGCCCAATCAATCATTTGGTTAATATGATTCAAATCATTATCTATACGGGCTATTATATTATTATTTTCCATATCCTTATTTACTTCTTAGCGTTAAAAAGTTATCCTATTTTCAAAATGAATTTTCCTGTATTTAACCAATCACTTACATCCTCTACCAAACTCTGTGGTTTCAGTTTAATAAATAATGGAGAGACATCATCCTTTTCATTATTGGTAACATATTCAATCTCTAGAACTTCCTTATCCTCTCTAAATTCACGAGAAATTTTTATATTCAAAGGCATTCGTGATTTTATCTTATGTTTATAATTTTCAACTTCATCAGATAATGTTTCGATGTCTATATCAGGATTTTTTGTCTTTATTATTTCCTTTATACGCTCTTCATTAATATCCATACAATACAAAATACGTGTAGGATAACCACTTACATTCATTTGCTTAGTTCCCAAATAAATAGGAAAATTATCAACTGTAATAGTAGCATGATTTAAAGTAGGCTCAAAAAAAGGTGTAGGAATTTCTCCCGACCGAGGGTTAATATAACCTATGTAATCAGAAGTCGAAATAACTTTATCTTTTAAGTAATTAGTATTTAGTTTCATATTTTTCAACTTGCCAACTTCTGCCAAATAGGATATTAGGGCTCCTACTGCAACAAGAGACTTTCTATCACCAAAATATCCAACACCGTCTGTACCTGGATACCAATTCCCCACCCTATAATTATTCATAGAAATAAGACGATTAGGATCAACTGCATACAATTTCAAGAAAATATCATATACTTTCTGTAGAGAAGTAGGTCTTCCTCCGAGTAAAACGACATCACATCCATAAGCATTTAATACCGCAGACCATTTTCTCAAATTTGGCTCAAATACTCGCTGTATAATACTATTGATATAATCAACAGAAAATTTCCAATTCAATTCTTCGAATCTGAATCCAAAATGCGTTTCAAAAAAATCGAGTAATTCCTGCTGAGGTCTATTAGTTACAAATATATCTTCATATGCCAACACCTTATCATTTTCATCATTCTGATACATTTCAAGCATCCTATAAACTAATGGGATAGATATTTGTACATTAAATGCACTCCTCATCTTCCTAGCAAGACAAGACATAGAAGAGGTATCATCAAAGAAATTATGTAACTTCCCCCTAGCATCAACATCTCCTCTTTCCTTCAGTTTATTGGCAATAACACCTGAACAGCCAAGATACTCTTGACCAGCATAATCTTCAATAATAATTTGAATTATTAAAGCTTTTACTAAATCATCTCCAGAGAATCTAAAACTATCCCAATACAAAGGCATTGGAGTAATAGTTGCATCTCCACTTAAAGAGGTAGAATAATTACAAATCATAATATCTGTTGTTCCTGCACCTATATCTAAAGAGCCTACTGTCAAACTTCGCCCCTCCAATGCTCCAGGTATATTGACATCCCTTCTCTGATGTCCATATAAATCAAATAAATCCTTTGAGTTTCCTAAAAATCTTTTTAACTCAGAATACAAATATACCATCTGACAACAAGTAGCCTCATCATATCCCCAATTGTGTTTCTCATCACTACTTGAACTAGGTAATGCCAGGTCTTTTGCTTTGGGAATAATATCCATCTTACTTTTGAATGTTTTTATATCAATAGGAAGACCATCTGTTTTATCATAAAATCTAGACAATACAATAGACGCCTCCTCTGCACATTGTCGTAAAGCAATTTGCTCTTTTTTGGGCATAGCAGTAGGACTTGTTATAACGACACGAGAAATTTTTCTTTTTACAAATTCTCTTCCATTTCTTTCTCTAAAAGCAAAACTATTAATCTGTAAATTGGCTTGAAGTAAAATCTCAATAAAAGAAAAAGTCATTAAAGACCTTCTTGAATAAGAACTTTTTGAGCCAAAAAATGTAGGATCTGTACTTAGAGAACCATCACTATAAAATTGAGTTGTAACTCCATCAAGGTCAATCAAACGGTTAGCCGTCTCCGAACCTTCTATTTGGGAAAACTCCCACTGTCCCACATACGGTTCAGCATCCCATAAATAACGCTTTGGAGAAGAATAATAGGTATTTGTTTCATTCCCACTAATATAATTATCTTTATCGTTATATATGTATCTCTCAGCCTCTTTTCCCAACGATAATATGCTAGGCCAAAGAAATTGTCTAGAACTAATCTCATTATATCCTCCAAACTTCTCATTCCTAAATGCCAACCGCATATCAAATGGCTCTTCAAAAGTATTTCCAGTAGAAAGGTCAGTTAAGCTTAACACTTGAGCATTAGAAAAAGATTCATTCAAAGGGTCTTCTGCCAATAAACCATAGGTTCTTGAATTACCAATATCTAAAATTAGATTTACATTGATTGCTTCCTCTTCTTTATTCGAATATAATTTAATAGTAGGTAACTTTTCTAACCTTTGAAGGTAATAAACAAAGTAAATATAGTAAGCAAGATACTTTAACCTTTTACCTTTTTCAAGGTTTGAAATATCAAAGTCTACCCCATGCATTATTCTTTTAATTTTTTCATTTATCCAACCACTATTCTGGCTACAAAACTCATAAACGACATGTGGTATAACAAAATCATTAATTCTATTTTTTTCACCACTATCCTCTTCATTTTTAACTCTCTCTGGATTATATCCACAGAGACTATATTCCTTTACTTTTTCATCATAAAAAAATGGTTTCTCTATATCATCAAATTCACCAACAGTTGTATCAATTGCTAATAAGAAATCGACCTTTACCCTATTTCGTTGTTGTGATTTAGGAATCATTTTTAAACGAATCCAATTAGATGGACTTTGCCCACCAATATCCCCATTATTATCAAAATAAGGCAAAGGCAACCACTTATTATAAAATGCATTAAATGGAATATCATCAAACTCACTTAACAAGCCCTTCAAGGAAGTATCTAAAGAATTAATTGATAAAACACTTTCTCTATCCCATGTATTTAATAACTGAAATTGAATATTATTTTCATCTTCAATAGTATTCTTAAAAGGATCTAAAAATCCTGCTGAAATTAATTCTCTCCTTTTCACATATTTATCATTCATTGAAAAATAATAAACAGGCTCTAGCTCTATTTCATTATCAATTTCATCTTCGTAAAAATTAATCTTTTTAGCAACTTGATTATCAAAATTAATTTCAACATCGGAAACTCTAAGGAATTGTATTCCCGTATTAGCTATTAGACTCTTTGTATTCATTTTTTTATTATTTTATTTCAACAGACTTAATTACTATGAAGGAATTATCTCCTAATCTCAGAGGAACATTTACAACTCCTTTTACTTTTATAAAGTCACCCGAAGACGGCGATTTATCTGCATTATGAACAAAAACCTTTTTAGTTCCATCATTTAACAGGAAACCATTATATCCAAATACAGAAGTAGATTTTTCTACCTTCCCTTTAATCCACAAGGTATCTCCTTGATAATCTTGGGTATGTTCATATAATTTTACAATCTGCGTATATTCTATATTCTTATTGGAGTAACCACAAGAACTTAATAAGACAAACAGACTCATAATTATCAAACTTTTTATTATTGTACTTTTTTTCATCATTTTATTTTTAACACTAAATATAAAACACTTTTCTCCCTTCAATTTTTCCTTGATAAACTACTATTCCCTCAATAACTACAGTAGCACTACCTCTTATTCCTTCCAAAGAAAAATTCGCCTCACCCATGTTATAGCTAAATCAAAACAAACAGTCATAGTTTTGTAAGTAAAATTCCATATATGCAGTCTAAAATCTAATGAATATTCCATATGACGAAAGTTTTAATA